>Ga0257110_1000113_pt1 | contig 42967 bp, 38 predicted proteins | sample LP_taG_7_FD_190184 | JGI IMG/M metagenome (GOLD analysis project Ga0257110, IMG submission 190184) | Marine microbial communities from Northeast Subartic Pacific Ocean, Canada - LP_J_2015_P26_10m | ecosystem: Environmental > Aquatic > Marine > Oceanic | place: Canada: Northeast Subartic Pacific...
TTTCTTAGCTGCTTTCTTTGGTTTTTGTTGGGTTTTGGATTTTCTTTTTATAGCATTTTTCCTGGTGGACGTATTTTTTTTGTTAACACTTTTACCTGTTTTTCTTCTCTTGTTTGTAGTACGTTTATTTTGAGGTTGTTGCCGTTTATTTATTTTTGTAGTTTTCATCTTCTTTCTTTTATTTGATTTTCCCTTTTTACCTTTGCGCCCACCGCGTAAGCTACTATGACGCAAATTGACGTAACGTCCTTTTCTAAAACTTCTTCTATGGGATTTAGACCGTTTACGGTGTCTTAATGTGCTATTTTTTCGTTTTATTACATTTTTTCCTCTTTTTTTTGTAAATATCATTAGTGTATATACAATAAAATTATATTTTTTTATTATCATGGTATATTAAATGAGTTGCCCTAACAATGAAGCTACTAAATTAGAATCAAAAAAAAATGAAGAATGTAAGGAAAATTGCGAATTTAATCATAATTATAACCCAAATAGTTCTTGTGTTTTAACAAATAAAGGGAATTATTTAGAAATCAAAACAGATGGAAAAAATAATGTCAGTTATAATGGGCAGAACTTAACATTAGCAAATACTCGATTTTATTCTCCTTCTCTCCACACATTCGATGGGAAACACTTAGACGGTGAATTGATTTTGACTCATCATGGAAACGGTCTAAATGTTATTGTATCCGTTCCTGTAAAGGCATCAAAAGGTTCAGGTAATTCAATAGATTTTTTTTCGAAAATAACACCTTATGTACCATCTGAAAAAAATGAAAAACAAACAGTTAATGTTTCTAATTGGTCCCTAAATAATGTTATGCCAGCAGCAAAAACTCCATTTTATAATTATAAAGGAAGTTCTCCATATCCACCTTGTCATATGAAAGCAACAATGATTGTTTTTGACCCAGATTATGCGGTAGCTATTAAATCAAGTGATTTATCAATAATTAAAAAAGTAATTAAAAAGGCTAAAAAAACATCTGCTAATAAAGAAGGATTTGTAGGAGGCATGATGGGCGGATTCAAAGAAGGATTAGTAACTTATAATTCTGGTGGTTCTAATAATACGGATAAAGATGAAGGCGGTGAAGCCATGGTCTGTACAGAATATTATGATACGGACCCAGAAGCATCAAAATCCGGAGTAAACGTGGATGGAACTAGTGCTAAAAAAACAAGTATCGATTGGTCAAAGATAACGCAAAGCCCATACTTTATTGGGGGCATTATTTTATTGGTATTGATTCTTGGATTTATTTTTATTAAATTTGTTGTACCAAAAATATTTGCCAAATTAAATAAAAGCAGTGATGTTATATCTGCACCAGAAGCAGAACTAGAGATACCGTCTAGTTAAATTAATTCATTAATAATTAATAAAAGACATATTAATTATTATTTAATTAGAAGCATTAATTTTTGCTGCTCCGTGTAATTTATCTTGAACACCTTTGTAAGGCACATTGCCGGCGGAAGTACGTTTAAAAACATATGGGATTTGATTTGCTATAACTTCTTCTTCTACAGTAGTTGGGAATTGATTAATAGCAGATAATACCTGTGATTTTTTAGCCTCGCTTGGTACATATACAGCTACTGCGTGTTGTCCTTGAGAACGCATGATCAATTGATATGCTGCCACTAAACCAATAGCTCCTACGACAGGATGAGCTCCAAACAAACTAAGAGCTACCATAACCACGACAATTTTACCTACCATAGTATCTACCATTTGTCCAATAACTCCAGGAACTTTTACATCTGAAACAATAAATACAATTAGTAAAGCTGCTAATACGTAGTGATGCGTATCTTTTTTCATAATTTTAAACAAATCTGTCATATATCATAAGTTTATATTTTTTATTCAAAGAAATTGAAATTATTGAATCAACATAAACAATTCAACATATTCGTATATAATGTCAGATGAAATCGCAACGTATCTAGGACCTAAAGGTTATAGTATCAAAAAAGAAAATATAACAATACAAGAACAAGAATTAATTAGAAAAGAACTAACAGTAAAAGCATTTGTGCCTAAAACTTCTATTTCACAACCAACTCCTTTCCCTGTTTATCGTGAATCGCCAAATAAATTTTATGTACCAAGACATTACGGACTAAAAACTTACGGTCAGCCAGATGCTATTATGATTAAAGATGGCGACGATATAAATACTCCATTTGCGGGAGATTTAAGACCATTCCAAAAACCAATTGTTAAAAAATATGTGAAAAGTGCTAAATCTAAAGGGGGTGGTTTATTAGAAATTCATTGTGGTGCGGGTAAGACTGTGATGGCGCTAAAAATTATATCTGAATTAAAAAAGAAAACACTCGTTATTGTTCATAAAGAATTTCTGCTTCAACAATGGAAAGAGAGAATAAATCAATTTCTTCCTACAGCTCAAGTTGGAAGAATTCAAGGCGATATCATAGATATTGAAGGAAAAGATATAGTAATAGGAATGTTACAGTCATTATCAATGAAAAAATATCCATCTTCAATTTTCCAGAACTTCGGATTAACCATAATTGATGAAACGCATCATATAGCGGCAGAAGTATTCAGCAATGCTTTATTTCAAATTGTAACTAAATATATGTTAGGACTTTCGGCAACCATGGAGAGAAAAGACAGATTAACTTTTGTAATTAAAATGTTTCTTGGAGAAGTTGTATATAAAAAGGAAAGGGATACTAGTAAGGATATTGTTACTGTAAAAGGTATAAATTACGAGATAGATGATGATGAATTTTCAAAAGTTGAATATAATTTCAAAGGTCAAGTTCATTATTCTAAAATGATTAAAAAGTTGTGTGAATTCAATAGAAGAAGTGAATTTATAATTAAGCTATTAGAGGATTCATTGAAAGAAAATACCGAGCAACAATTTATAGTTTTGGCACATAATAAAAATATACTTAAATATTTACATGATGCGATTGAACACAGAAAGATTGCTACAGTTGGTTATTATATTGGTGGTATGAAACAAAAGGATTTGAAATTAAGCGAGTCTAAAAAGGTAATTATTGCTACTTATGCTATGGCGGAGGAGGCTTTGGATATTAAAACATTGACCTCCTTAATTATGGCGACTCCTAAATCTGATGTAAGACAAGCAGTAGGCAGAATCTTAAGAAAAAAAGAATCGAATGCTTTGGTATTTGACATAATTGATATGCACGGTGTGTTTCAAAGACAATGGAAGAAAAGGTGTACTTGGTATCGTAAACAAAAATTTACCATACTAGGGACAAATGTAAAAAATTATAATAATAAACATTGGGATACATTGAGTACAGGAGGAAAACGATTGAAACATAAAAAACCAAAAGATAAAGTAGATAATTTACTACAAGGAGTATGTTTGATAAAGTAACTAAATTAATTCTTTAAATGGGTAATTAAATATTTCCAATTGTTCTCATCTTCGTCTTCAAAGTCAAGTATTTTTTTTATAATTGGGTCAGTATGTTTATTAGAATTAATATCACAATCTATACTTGAACTATATCTATCCCCATCATCGTCTGGTTGTCTACTGGCATACTTTATCTCTAAATTTCTCTTAATAGAATGTCTTGTAAAGGATACCTTTAATTCACAATTTATATATAATGCGTATTCAGATGGATTTGATTCTTCATAAGAACAAGTAACTTGGAAATCTTTTATTTTACTTAATTGGTTTTCAGATATTTCGATAGTTTCACATAATTTTATTTTAGCTTTTTCGTTTTTAAGAGCTATTAATGTATTATTACATATTTGTATTTCGTTGTCAACATCGCTAATATTTCGCAAACTCATTCTTTGATTTGATTTATAATCTAGTCTATAAATCAATTTAAAAGTATATTTATCTACCGCTTCCACCAAATGGAGTTTTTGGAGCGGCTTGGTCTAAAACAGGGGAGGGACTGCTTTTTCCGGTGTAGTGGTTGTAGTTATCTTGACAATTAATTTGTCTTGCCTTGCTTAAAGGACCAGTATCCCAAGGAAGAGGACCTGCTTTTGGCGAAGCATATCCTGGTGTCATAGGATTATTACTTCCGTATTGATGATATCCACCTCTCATTTTTTTACGTCCACCCTTTATGTCATATGCTGTAGTGTCACATTTTTCGCGGAGAGCCATACCAGTAAGCCCGCCTCGTCCTCCTCTCTTTCTAGTTTTTCTTCCACCGCTCATTTGAGGGGGAAAGGCTACGCTAGGAAGATGTTCTTGAGTAAATTGCATAAATTTTTGTTTAATTGTTAAACCATCTCCTCCGCGTCGTTTTCTGGTGTGTCTGCGTCTTTTCTTATGTTTTCTTTTGGTTTTACGTTTCTTTTTTCTGCGGCGTTTTCTTTTTGTCTTTCTTTTTCTTTTTCCACCGCATTTATTGGTATTATATGGAATAACAGCTGGATACCCAGAGCCCATTAGTAAAGAATTTAATTTATTAGCCGGAGGAACATTTAATCCATATCCAGGAGTTCCTAAATTATTACACCCAGATACACAATTAAGGGTATTATCACCACCCCCAGATTGTACCACACCTTTCTTTCCAGCTCCCATCGAAGTAGAACTTTGAACACCGCACTCTTGTACAGAAGTAATAGGGACACGACCATATCCCATGCCACTTGATGCGGCTTGTTTTAAATCACTGAAAGTAGTTTCACCCGTATTTCCGCCACCGTGCATGGGATTAATATAAGGTTTGCTTGATATTTTACCAACCTGTCCAACAAGTCCAGCCATAAATTGATTGGTTCCAATGTTTGCTGATTTTTGTGCTGCGGTTTGTGAATCAAGATTACATTGTGAACCAATTTGAACATTGCCACCTACACACCCGGCACATCCACTTACTAACTCTTGATTTGAACCGAAATTTTTGGGATTATGTACATTACCTGGATTCGCAAGAGGATTAGATTTGCCTCCCTTTTTTTTTCTTCCACCTTTTCGTTTTGGCATATATATATATATTAACGAGAATTATATTTTTCCAATTTTGAAATGTCTTTATAATCACATACATTTTCCTTAGATTCAACAAGAGGTTTCCAAGAGTTGTAATACTTTAAATAAACGCATTTAAATTTAATCGCTTTTTCTAAATCAACATATTTATCGTCGGAAATATTCTCAAATTCTTCTTCATCGTCGCTTTCTTCAAGAAGATCTAAGTTAGTATTTTCTTTAATATTTCTAAATAAACCATTCATAAATACACTGGTTTTGAAATCTGGAATGGAAGCAGTTTTATAATAAACCAAATTTTCTTGTTGTTTATAATATAGTTCATAGATATCAGGAGAAATAGTTGCTTTAATTAAGAAAGTATATTCATGTTTTGGTGTAATTACAATGCGTTCATTTAAAAATGAACCCTTTTTATGTAGCAATCGATGTTGAATACAATAAACATCATAAGGTAAATTTTCTATTTTCTTCATTAATTTCGCGTGATTTGTATGAATTAAGGGTAATCCAAAAGCAATATCAGATTTGTTTAAAATACAAGGTTTAATGTAATTAGTCATAATTGTTTTAAGAATATTGAATTTTTTAAATTGTGTATCATAGGATAAATTGTTTCCTTTAAAGTAAAAAATATCTTCTATATTGAAAAAGGAATGAGAATTAACATGAAACATTGTGCCATAAAAAACAGTTCCTTTGCCTGAACATAATAGGTCATCAAAGCAAGCATTTTTAATGAAAATGGTTTGAATATTTTTCTTGTAACGGTCTAGTTCCAATAAGAAACAAACACTATGTTTGTTCCAATATTTAAACCAAGCAAAATACTTGCGACCTTTGGGTATTGTTAAGTAAATATTAGAGCTAGGAACCTTCTTATGTATATTTTTTTCATAAGAAAGTTCAATATTAGGAAAACCTTTAAGCAAAGTAGAGAGGTCACGTCTAGTGAGTTTCATATTACATAAGATATATGGGATTCTCTTTAAGACATTTACAAAGATTGATAGTTATTATCGAAAAAATCATTCTGGGCGACAGGTGCTCCAGATGGTTCAGTTGATTTATTACTTTTAGATAGTTCGCTTAAATAATTTTGTAGTTCTACTTTCATATCTGATGAAGGTTCATTGGTAGATTGTGTTTCTTGTGGAACTGAATTATATATTTGTTCATATTTTGCTTTTGGTTTATTTACTAAATCTTTTATTTTAGGTTCTGTTAAATTATTTTTGAAAAATTCATATATATAGTGCACAATAGCAATTAAAATTAATGATAATATGATTTGTTGTATTACAAAGAATAACATTATATAAATGGAAGATTAGTTAAGTAAAGATAAAAACGAATTAATATCTTCTTTTAAAGAATGATTTTCGAGGGTTTCTTTACTTTCAAAATAATAATCTTGAATAGTATCGTCTTTTAGTTCAATAATAAAAGACGTGTTACTTTTGGGATGTAATTTATAAATGTGGGTTGTTATATCAATAATTGCGTGTTCAGTGGGTATTTTATATACGGTATCTATTTGAATCCATTTTATCTTTGAAGGTTTTATATTTAAATTATTTGGTAAAAAATCTTCATCTTCAGATAACCATAATTTGAATTTGTGTAGATTATTATTAACATATTTAAACAAACCTTCACATGTTAATATCCATTTTTCAGCATTTGACTCATTTAAATACTTTTTACATAGATAAAGGGTATTACTAGGTAATTTACTTTGGGTATAATATCTCATATTAATATTATTTCTCATAAACTATTTAAACCCATTCCCAAAATAATTTACAGAAATGAAAATAGTTATCGTTAAAAAAACCGGTGTACTTGGTGAATTAGATTGGAAAAAAAATGTAGATTTAGTGAGTATTTATAAAAAATGTGGATTAAGAAAAAATAAGGATTTTTGTAAAAGACATACTTGGAAAATAAGCGAAGATCAATATATATCTTTATATTCCAAAGACAATGGAAGAGCAAATACAGAAAATAAATATGAATTACCACCGCCTATAGATAGCCCCCTTTATTTTGGTAGTTTAGCTATAGTTAAGCATACTGAAGCAGATCCAACAAATACGAATTGTATTGATTTAACAGGAAAAGAATGGAAAAAAATTCGTGAAAATTTGATGGGGGGTTTTGAAGATTTAGACGAGGAGGAAGAAGAGAGCGAGGAGGAGTATGTAGATCCAAAAGATTTAACCAAGCAGGGTTATAAGAAAGATGGATTTGTAGTAGAGGATGGTAATACGGAATTTAATAGTGATTCTGAAGAAGAGGAAGACTGGATTCCATCACAAGAAGAAAATACAGAAGATTCATTGGAAGATGATGACGAAGAAGAGGAAGAAGATCTAGCGGCTCACCTAGCAGCAAGTTCTCTTGAGGATGAGGAAGAAGAGGAAGAAGAATCAGAAGAAGAAATTCCAGAAATAGCAGGCGATTCTAATGATGAGTTAAAAGAAGAAGAATATGAATATTAAATTGAATTAAGCATATAAACAATTATTGTATAAAGTAAATAAGATGAAAATATCCAACCCAACAGTTTTTCGGCATAATGTGAGAAGTAAGTTAAATAAAATAATTCGTAAAAAGAAGATTTCATTGAATTTAGAGAAGGGAATATATAATTATGCTGTTCAAACTGCGAAGCAAAAAAATATAGTGAGGAAGTGGGATAATAATAGGTTTGTTTTAATTTATACTGACAAGTTTAGAAGTATTTTAGTAAATATTAATGCCAAATCAACTGTTAAAAATACACTATTATTGAATCGATTAAAGACAGGTGAATTCAAAGCTCATGAATTGGCTTTTATGTCTCATCAAGAACTGTTTCCGGAAAAGTGGAAAAGTTTGATTGAAGAAAAAATTAAAAGAGATCAAAATGAAGGGAAAGTTGATTTATCAGCAGCAACGGATGAGTTTTATTGTTTTAGATGTAAAAAGCGCAAATGCTCATATTATGAAATGCAGACCCGATCTGCGGATGAACCCATGACAACATTTGTAACATGTTTGCTTTGTGGTAATAATTGGCGTTGTTAATTGTCCATGTTCTTTAATATAAAAATATATCATATTCACCAGTTGTGATATTTTGTAAATTGTTTCATTTTTACAAAATATATAAATTTATATGGTATGATTATTTACCAAAAAACATAATAATATCTTCCAAGTTGTAAAGTTTTAAGTTCAGATAGTTCAAGTAATGTCATTTCTTTTAAACATCTCCAATATTTATAAACAATTTTAGATATCCATATATTAATTAAGGTTGATACAATTATAAATACCCACATTAAACCACTATTGGTTGCGGGATCTTGATTAACAGTATCTACCATATAAATACATAATTTAGCTATCCAATCTAGCGTGATATAAACAAAATAAGAAAAAATCATACATGAATTATAATTTTTTGCTCCATAAAAACCAAAACAAGCTATTAAAGTAGAAATTATAAAATATGGATTATAAATGGAATATAATAAACTAAAAAATATATCTATTCCACACAAAATAGTTACGGTTTTTCTTAAACTGTAACATTGTACTTGCAATGGAGATACACTTGATGAACCAAAAGTAGATGTAAAACTAGGTTGAAATGGAATCTCTCTGGCTTCTACCGGTACAGATTGATTGCGAATAACAGTTCCTGTTACAGGAATTGCGGTTACTGGAACAGATGTTTTTGATGTGTAATTGGACATATGAATAAATCTAAATCTATGTATTTAAATAAGTTTCATATATTTTTCTAACTATATACAAATGAGTCATTGTTGTAAGTCTGAATCTAATTGCGTTTGCTGTAATAAAACAAGAATTAAAGCATCTTGGGATAATTGTTTAAATTCTTGTGGTAAAGATATATCTGCCAATAAGCTTTGCGAAAAACCTATATTTATCCCTAGTAATTCGACAATTCAACCAAGTCCATCGCAACAGTCCGCTAAATTTAGAACGGCTAATATAGTTAAAAATCCAGGTAACACAGTATATGGACGCTGGTCAAGAGCAAAATATAATCCAAAAACAAGAAAATATACAATGTTAAATGGTGCCAGGACTACTTATTAAAATATATATTATATATAATGATCCCTGATATTTCAAATTGTCCAGCAAGACAAGGGTTTTTACCAAATGATGCTTCTGGTTGTCATTGTTTTATTGTTAATGAAAAAAAAGGAGTAATCGATATAAGTAGAGCAACGCCATTCAATACAGATTTTTATAAACCGAATAATTGTTGTACTGGTTTTATTAAATCAAGAGACCCATCTTTATTTACAAATGGATTTTCAATGAATCAACGTGGAAGATGGAATTATAATACAACAAATACAAAATTATTCAGACCAAATGGATTGATGGTACCTAATAGATTACCACCTTATAAAAATAATATAAGACCAACAGGTGTTCGTCAGACTGGAAATTTATTTCCAAATACTTATAGAAGAAGTAAAAAAAAATTATTTTCTTATCTCTCCAGACACAGAATTTACTTAAATAGATAATATATTTGTTTTATTGGCAAATATATTAATAAGTTCCTAGTAGCTCCAAATCTTCAAGTCTCCAATATTCAGTACCTCCATTAGGAATTGGTCTACGAATAATAAATGGTATTTTCTGCGCTTTTAACTCTTCAATTGCGATTTTGTAACCACTAATCATGCTAGATGGTACTTGTACAAATGGATCAGCGCCATTATTTAACTGTTTAGTTCTTATTCCAAGAACTCGTGCTCGTTCATATTTTGTAAGCCAAGGAATCGTTTTGTGAAATTCATCACTAACTACACCTTTTCCGTCTCTAACTACTTGACACATGGCAACAATATCATTATAATTATTTTGTTTGATTTCAGGATGATAATCTAGTAAAATACTAGAATACTCGTCTTTTTCTAATTTGCGAAGCATTTCAGAATCTAATTCTTCCTCTTCATCATCTTCCTCTTCATCATCTTCTGTTTTATCTGTTTGTAATTCCGCAATAAGTGATTTAGGCTCTGATTCCTTTTCCTCTTCAATATCACTTAATTCATTATCACTATCAGATAAGACAGATTCTGCTTCACTTTCAGCTTGAATACTTGGGGTTGTCTCGACCTGTTCGCTCATTTATATATTGTAATATAACATTATTTATTTATTTGTTTTTCAATTTATTTACTTTCTGCGCTTTTCCATATAGTATCACATTGATTACAAATATAAACAAATTTTAAAGCAGCATCATTGTATCTTAAATAAATCACCTCATGAGGCGGAGTGTCGTCTGCTTTATCTTCATCGGGTCTGTTTGAAATACAAGCTGCGTTTGGACAAGGAATATTACTAACACGAGGAAGTGTTGGGTCAAGTTTAGTGTATTCATTTACTAAATGTCTAACACCGCCTTCTTTTTTACGTACTTGTGTTTTTGAAACACAAATATTATCTAATGTAGCACCAAGTGTTTCATCTTCATTTCCGCATTTTCTACAATAATAAATTAAGTTATTGCTATCTTCGCCTTTTAAACGAATGTAATACATGTTTTTACATACTTTACAGAAATGCATGGTTAATATAATATATATCAGTATTTTTATATTTATTTCAATTTTAAAGATACTCTGAAAAAGCGATTTTTAGCTTCGATTTCAAAATACTATAATCCGTTTTAATATTCATATTATAAACACCCGTTTTAAATTCTTGTTTATCCTGTGAAGAATCAATAAGCTTATCAAGCTCCTTTAAAATAGCTTCCCTTTTTTCTGTCAAATATTTTTTTATAATTGGAGAGAATCCTACAAATTTATTTGGTAAAACAGTTCCAGACAAAACACCTAAAATAGCCACTTCATAATTTTTATATTGAATTATTGAGTTATAATTCTTAAAATCACGATGAGTTTTTCTAATACCAGGTTCATTTAATAATGGCTCATTATGTAGCAAAGAAACCAAACTAAGTAAAATAGATTTGATTGTTTGACACGATGTCCATTGTTCTCCCTTCCAAGTATTTAATAGAGAAATACATACTTTTCCATTTCTATATAAATTTGGATTAAATCTAGTTTTTCCATCATTTGTTAAATAAGTTACTTTTGGTGGTACAAAAGGATACTGGACAGGGTAAGTAAATTCAAACATATAAGCGCCATATCTATAAAGCGAATCATCCGGTCCAAATACTAAAGCATACCCTTTTAACATATTTTCTGAATCGTGTACATAATAAATCCCATGATCAGTTAATGGATTTTTAATCATTCTTACTACATCGCGTAGTAGTCTTTTTTGATTTTTAGCAGGCATAAATTCTTTTTTTGAGGACATCTATTATGAGATATTTAGAAATGTTTAAATAAATATCACATAAGATAAAGTTTTAAGAGGAAGTTGCGTCTAAATTTCAAATAAGTAATTAAAGTATCTTAAATTAAAATTGATATAAAAATATCTGTGATAATATACAGAAAAGCATGAATTCTCAACTTGGTTCATTATACCAGTTTCTAGAAGAACACAAATGTATAAAAGGAAAAAATATGACTTCGACCCATACTAGGATTCCGGATAAACAACTCAATATTTACGCTGGCGCATATCTTATTCCAGATGAAGATATGGTAAATTTTAAAGATGTTTATTGTGATAAAGTATTTAATAAAAATGAGCAAGAATTCTTAACAGAAGCGCAACTGCCTACAGTCGGCCCTATTTTGATTGATTTGGATTTTCGATATAGCATTGATATCGAAGAGCGCCAACATACAGGCGACCATATTATGGATACAGTTGAACTTTACCTAGAACAACTGAAAAAAATAGTAAAAATGACACACCAAACCTTTCCCGTATTTGTTCTTGAAAAACCAAATGTTAATACACTAGATGAAGTAACAAAGGACGGTATTCATATTGTAATTGGTATTCATTTACATCACGAAGCTCAAATGGCAATGAGAGAATTAATGTTAAATGAAATAGATAATGTTTTGTCTGAACTCCCATTAGAAAATGATTATGAAAGCGTGATAGATAAAGGAATTGTTACTGGAAAAACAAACTGGCAATTATACGGTTCTCGTAAACCTGGAAATGAAGCCTATAGACTAATAAATTATTGGAGTATTACTTGGGATGATGAGGATAATGAATTTGAATATGAAGATATGATGAGTGAAGAGATAGATCACGGTGAAATATTTGATTTAATTTCAGCGAGAAAAAATGATAATATTAAATTTGAACTCAAAGACGATATGTTGGAGAGATGTAAAAAGGCAGATGAAATGGAAGCCAACAAAATAGCAAATGGTGCTAGGAATAGAATTAAAATTCGCAGAAAATATAAAATCCCTAGTACAAATCAAGCGTTACCAACATCGATGGAAGCACTTAAAAAGGCTGTAAAACAAAATTTACAAATGGCAGCAATGAATGATGACTTATATGAGGTGCGGGAAGTACACGAATTCGCGATGGGATTGGCAGAATTTAGAGCAACGGAATATACTGAGTGGTTTAAAGTTGGATTAGCATTACACACTTGCGATTCTGAGTTACTATTTCCAACTTGGATGTTATTTTCAGCAAAAAGTGAAAAATTTGAATTCTCAGATATTCCTGAATATTGGGCCATGTGGACTAATGATTTCCACAATAATAGAAATGAAATGACACGAGGTTCTGTTATGTGGTGGTGTAAGCAAGATAATCCACTTGAATATGATAAAATTAAATGTAGTACTGTAGATTATTTTATTAATAAAACGATTGAACATGAGAAACCTCCTGATTATGATATTGCTGGTATTTTACATAGAATGTATGGAGACCAATACAAATGTGTAAGTATTAAAAATAATAGGTGGTATGAAATGGTAAATGGTCGTTGGAGTGAAATAGATTCTGGTACTACATTGAGAAAGAAATTATCTAGTCAATTGGCTTTGAAATATACTTTAAAGGCAAAAGAACTAGTAGAAAAGATGACTAATCTAGAAAAAAATCCAGCACCAACTGAAACAAAATCCGCAAGTGAAGACGATGATGGGATGAAAAAGCTACAAAAATTAGCGGGTAGAACTGCTGGAATTGGTTTGGATTTAAGAAGAACTCATAACAAAAATAATATCATGAAAGAGGCTAAGGAACATTTCTTCGATAAACTATTCCTCGATAAACTAGATAATAATCCATATTTGTTGTGTTTTAAAAATGGTGTTATTGATTTTAAGAAAAAGGAATTTCGAATGACAAAACCAGATGATTATGTTTCATTATGTACACATATTAATTATGTGGAATTTGATGAAAATAATAGTGAGCATATTCGTATTAAAAAAGAAATCACAGACTTCTTTGCTCAATTGTTTCCTGAACCAGAACTAAATAGATATATATGGCATCATTTGGCAGCCGCACTAGATGGTACAAATAAAAATCAAACATTTAATATTTATACAGGTACAGGTAGAAATGGTAAATCGAAATTGGTTGAATTGCTAGGACATGTTATGGGTGATTATAAAGGCACTGTTCCTATTACATTGATTACGAGCAAAAGAACAACAATTGGTGGCGCTTCTCCGGAAATCGCACAATTAAAGGGAAAAAGATATGCTTGTATGCAAGAACCATCTGAAAATATGACAATTAATGAAGGTGTCATGAAAGAATTGACAGGAGGTGATCCATTGACAGGTAGGGCTTTGTATTGCGATTCAATAACATTTATACCACAATTTACATTAGTCGTTTGTACAAATCATTTATTCGATATTAAAAGTACTGATGATGGTACATGGAGGAGAATTAGAGTTTGTGATTTCCAATCTAAATTCTTGTCAAAACCATATGAAGATGAAAAGAAATTTCCAAAGGCAAAATACCCACATCAGTTTAAAGTTGATAAAGACATTGATAAGAAATTTGAAGAATGGGCACCAATTCTTGCTTCGTTGTTAATTAAGATAGCTTTTGATACAGATGGCGTTGTTGAAGATTGTCCAGCCGTTTTGGCTTCGAGTCAAAAATATAAAATGCAGCAAGATTACTTTGCGCAATTCTTAGAAGAAAGAATCGTTGTTACAGAAGGTGCTACTATCAAAAGGAAAGATATGTATACTGAGTTTATTGAATGGTATACTGAGTTGTATGGAGGTAAAGTCCCAAAGGGTAAAGATTTGTATGACTTTATGGAAGCCAAATTAGGTAAGGTTCAACGCGGTAGATTTAAAGGTTATAGATTGATTCATTCTTTCGAACAAGACTTGGATGTAACTCCAAATGATATTTAGTCAATAATATAATTAATATTAAATATTATGGACTTGGAAAAAGCTTCAATATATGAAACATTTTTTCTAAAATGGGATATAAAGTATTATACAATGGGAATATTGCTAATAAAACTATGCCTAAAATTATAAATAACTTATTTTTACTTGGTTTTCTAAACAGCATTATTGCTGCTATAACTTGTATCAAAAATAGTGTCCAATAGATAATTCTTAAATAAGGAATGGTCCTTTCTATCAAGCCAGTTTGTTTTGTGTAAAAACTAGCTAGTCTTTGATTAACCGCCGAATCTCCCGCATTACTAGCAACCTTTCCTGAAACATCATTTATTTTATTATCTTGAAATTGTTTGATGTCCTGCATTTTACCTTTAAAAGCAATCTGTGTATCATAGAAATCTAAATTTTGTAAAATACTATTTTTAGCTCTATCAAATTCATTTTGCAATTCTTGTATATTTGAATCTGCCATATCATTAATTTGGGTGGCAAAAGTAGGTCTATAACCTTTATCATAACTTGCTAATGTTCTTTGAGCGCCAAGTAAATCTTTTGAAGCATTTTGTAATGTAGTTTCTTTTTTAATAACTTTATGTTGCCAATTTCTAATATTTTGACTGTTTTGACATTCAGTATCACAAATTAATCCTGATTCCCTTTGCTTGTTAAATTCATTTATCATTTGTGATAGTTGGTTGTTTAATTGTACATTATCTGTCATAATGTATAATAGTTAGAAATTAGTTTTGGCGAGCTCGTCTCAAAGCATGTTCTTGCGGAGAGCCATCAGTGCGCTTGATGTTGTTTATTTGTTACAAGCAGGTCCCCATGTACCACCAGTGCTGGAATCCATACACACATGGTGGTTGGGGCAACAAAACATACCGGACGAACATTGACTGGACTCGTGACATGGATCGTTACAGCCCAGATTTTTTCCGGATCCGGCCCCAGCCTTTTTTTCGGTTTTCCCCTCCCAAGTTTTCTTGTGTGTTGTTGAATCTAAAGCAGACATAGCTGACCCAGCAACAGTTCCTACAGCTGATCTAGCTTGACCATATACTTTTTTACCCGCATCGTAGATTTGGTCGGCTTTCTGCTCGGCTTTTGTTTCAATATCTGAGACCTCTGCCGAAGTATCATCGTATAATTTTTCAAATGCTTTCACGTCGTGTTGATATACAGTATCACCGGATCTAGAACCAGAATATGAACCCCAATCAAATCTATTCCAATTCATTCCACTTCTCCAATAATTGTAGTAGATAGCACGTGCTGTTAAAATTACTCCAATAGCAATAGCAAGAAGAATTACGGCATTACCTGTATTTCTCATACCAGCATTAATTAAATAAACACCTGCCAAAACTCCTAAACCACAAAAAGCAATCGTTCTAAATATATCAGTATGAGAACTGTATCGTTGTTTTTCATAATTAGTAATTTGAACCATTCTTTTTCTATTGTTTCTAATAATCTGAAGTTCATTAATTGCTTTTTCAGCATTATCGAGTTCTTTTTTAACTATATCCACCATAGCAATTTGGTCAGCCAAGTTCATTCGGCTATCTGCTAAATTACATTGAGTAGAAGTAAGAATATTATTTAAATCCTTATATAATTGATTTCTTAACTGACTTAAATCGCCAATTCTTCCTTTAATTTCCATTGCGGACATAGAAGATTCTTGGCCATTTTCAACAGCTTCCAAATCAGAAAACAACTTTCCTTCGAAGGCATGAATATTATTAATACTGTCAAGAAGATTATCATATTGAACATTTAAAATATCGGAGCATTTAGGTTGTAATTTAGATTTTCCTGTTCCAGTTGAAGAACCTCCATCTGCGTTAGGAGCCGGAGGCGGCTGTAAAGGTGCTCCATCTCCTCCATAGCATCTTGGCCAACCTGGCGCAGAATCAGCGGTTAGACCACAAAATAAAGGTATATCTAATTTTACTTCACAAGCTTTTCCATCTGATGTCATTGTTGATGAACCGGGGCAACTGACTTTACTAGACATTATATATAATAATACTTTATAAAAAATTATTATTTATTTGATTTTTGTGATTGCGAATCCCAATACTGAAATTGCTAAAGTGAGCCAGAGGTAATAACTCATTCCTTCACTGTTTTTTCTTAAATAACTATCTCTTTTAAGAGCATCCAATGTATCTAACTCTCTTCCTGATTTTAATAATTCTGCTTTGGTATTTTCATAACTTGATAATTGTTTTAACAAATTTAAACTTTGATTTTTATAGGTTCCAGATACCTTTAAATTATCTCCTTGTAATTGGTTAATACTTTGCTTTATCTGCTTCTGCATGGATACTAAATTTGCGACTGCTTCCTTTTCTTTTACTCTATTTTTAACTAAAAAATCACCGGTAGGTTGTAGTCCTGGTATATCTTGTCCGCCTTTTGTCCCACTTTCACTACAAGCTGTAATCATATCTCCTTCTAAAGGCGCATACCCCTCACGCACCATTCCTCCTACAAAAGGCTCCGGTGATATTAGACTAGCACCTTGACCACCCGGTGTAGTTCCCCAATTAAATTCATCCCAAGGACCCTCTGGACTCATATTTTTCTTCCATGTTGTATCTTGTTCCGCAACAGCGTATAAAGTGTTAGTTGAATCAACTTCTACATTTTTTATTGTGTCGCCGAATTTCCTCCATCCACCAGTACATGGTTTTTGACATTTATATAACTGGTTATTTCTATTAGTGCCAAAAATTTCGTATGGGTTACTAGCATTAATCCATTTAAGACCTCCTGGTATTTTATACCATTGTGGATTTCTAAGGTTGGTTATAGGTAATCGAGCACGATAAATAGAATCATTTCTATTTACACCATAAACGTATTTTTGACCTCCTGAGATTTGTTTTAACCCACCTTCCATACGTTGCCATGCTCCTTTACATGGTTTTTTACATTGATAAATAGAATCCTGCGCATTTACACCAAACACATAATCTTTATTTGAAGCAGAAATATTCTTAAGGCGTCCGGGTATCCTCCGCCACCCTTTCGTTCCATTAGCGTTGTTTTGTCCAGGTACTTTGGCATGAGCATAAATAGAATCCTGTGCATTTACACCATAAACTTCCTTTTGTCCGGTACTTAATTGGACAAGTTCACCAGGTACGTTTGTCCATGAAGTAGTTCTCGTATCTAAAGGCTTTTCAGTACTATATATTTTTTTCCCCGATGAAGTTGCCGTCCGACTACCTAAGCCCCAAGCCATTTTTTTAGGAGCAGGTGGTTTTTCTAGCAATTGTTGGTGAGATTCAACTATTCTTCCAGTAAAACCTAACCCTTTTAATTTTCCCATTACGAATTCTTGTGTAGCTGACATAGTAATATATATTCCTCCTTTTCCCCTATTCCAACTATTAGTAGTTGTTCCGCAACCAATCATTGCTTGTCGTCCACCACCACAACCCCCGCTAGTTTTTGTATTTGAAGGATATCCATTTGTAATAGGAATTAGACCGGGACCGTATGTCCCGTTTCTCCAGGTAGTCCCGTTAAATACATCAGTACGATACCAGCCACACGCACACTCAGCTAAATTTTTTGCTATAATATCATCCATTTCAGCCTTGTCTGTTAAACGAACATCTGGGAATTCGGTTGACAATTGCTGCATGACGGAAACAATATCACTTTTTTTGGCGAAATAAGATTGCCCAATTCTTCCAATCCACACAATCATTTTAGCTGGAGTTGGACAACCAACTTCTCTGGGTCTACCCCCAGATGCAAAACAAGAAGGAATATCACTTCCCCTTATAGTTTTACAAGCTTGTTGTCCTTTAGGAACTTCTCCCACATGCCAACAAGTATACTCTTTATACTTAACATCATCGCAATCAGTAGAATATTTATTTGCTCCTGGTAAATTACAACCAAAAGATGGCACATCAGAACTTCCATTCCATCCAGTATTACCGCTTTTTCTAACATCATTATTAGAAATCCCACAAGTACCATCACCCATATTACTCCATTTTTTAAGACACATTTTTTTCATTTTCTTTCTCAAATCAGCTATGGGAAATGTTGGATTAGAATATTTTTTTTCGTTTAAATCATCAAAGCCAGCCTCACCGTACGAACTGTACATAATCTCTTGTGATTTGTTTGCTTTATCTTTATTGTTATCCGCATCTGATGAATAACCGCCAAACGCTTCAATTTGTAATGCTTGATTTGTTGCCAATAATTCACTTGCTATTTGGGACCAGTTTTGTTTTGGATTCTCTCCACCTGCGGATTGTAAAATGAAATTTCCATCTCCGTTTGTATAAAATCCAAGACAATATTCACCATATGCTTCACAAGCTTTTAAGGCTGTTTGTTCGTCTTGAATATATTCACCATTTTCTAATTTTTGATTAGCAATCTTAGGAGCACTTGGATATCCCCAATCAGGATCTAAACGAACCCATGAGCCTTCATATTTTATGTATTGTGTAACACCTGGCCACTTAGACATACCTAATTGTTCAATATTTGATTTACACATATGATTCCGCGTGTTTCCCCAACCATAAGTTCCTCCATTAATTTTCGTCATACCAAGACCACAATGTCCAGTATTTCCTAACCAATCTAACGCAGTATTGATGATATTACCGTCGTCACACCTGTTACCCCAATTTACACAAACATTACTGTCACATTCATCACTCGAATCACACATACCACCCATTTTCACCTTTGGCGCATACTTTGATAAATCGCTACATTGTGTAATATCATGTTCTTTACCATCGGTCCCGGTATATCTTCCAATAGTTTTACCAGCATCTACGCCTTCAGTCCCAGCTACATTTTGGACAATACCTGGCCATTTTAAATCACAACCTGCTCTACAAGAAGCAATAACATCCTTAAATCCATCAACAGCACCAGCGTCTGTTTGTGCTCCATCTTCAGCTAGCTTTCTTCGCCATGTACCAGTACTATCAGACCAACCTTGAGGACATTCATCATAACATTTTTTTCTGTTTATATTTGCGGAAATATAACTGTCGATCATTGTATTTTGAGTGTCTTTGCCTTTTCCGATAGCAGCATTAAATTTTTGCTGTAAAAGACCAAGACGGTTTTGTTCATCATCATTTACATTTCCTAATGATTTATAAAAATCAGTCATTTTTATCTAATATATATAGATAAAAAAGAATTAATGAATATAACTTTATTTGGCTGCCCTATGCATGGCTACTAATCCTAAAGTAACAGCTGCTCCTAACCAAACAAAATAACGCATATAAGCAGCGTCCATTTGAAGTCTGTTGTCTTGAATTTCAGCACTTAAAGTACTTCCTTGTCTCATTAATTTATCTAATTTAACATTTTGGCTTTGTAAATTTTTTAATTGTTTAAGAGTGGAAGCTTTTTGTTTTGTTAATGTACCATCTTTGCCTGTTAAATTTTGGTGTTGTGCGTGAAAAGCCATTGTTTTCTGTTGTAGTTCTTTGGCTTTTGCTTGTAAATTTTTAAACATAGTGTTCATTTGCGCTTTAACCGTTCCTTGTAATTCTCTACTGGCTAAAGCAGACTGGTAACTAGGGTCTCCTACATCTCCGGGTGGTGAAAGATTTGGCTTATTAATCATGTAACAACCTTGACATCCTGGTCCAGATTTGCCATTATTACAGGTTTCCCATCCTGTACAACTTGAATCAGCATTACATGCAGCCTCACAGTCATCAGGACTTTTTTCTCCTTGCCACATAATATTATCTTTAATGTCATTCCATTCCCATCCTTTTCCACGTTTTGCCTGTTGTGCTCCTGATAATATAGAATTTTGTTTTGCTGTATAAGCCGTTAACTGTTTATTAAGTTGATCTTCTAAATCTTGGAGTTCTTTGAATTCTTTAGTATTAACCTTATTTAATGGGGCCTCCATCGTATTTCCACTAAAGTTTTCAACAATAGAACCCAATGAAGGAGAGGTTGTTTGTTCAATTAATGATAACTGTGGTTCTACACTAGAATCAATTCTAGATTGCATATTATTATAATTTGCTCCTTGTGCTAAACTGGCATTTAGATTGTCATGCACCATTCTTTTTTGTTTTGGTTCAAACATTCCTAATAAATCTTTTAATGACATCTTCTATACACTTAACAAAGAAAATGTATTTATGAATTTATTTATCACGCATAGGGTATTCCGAAAAAAGCTAAAACAAAAATTACTACTAATAATGACAAGAAAACAGCAAGCAAATATAAAGCGGAAAAATTATATTGTTTATGAAGCAAATATATAATTATAACATTTGTACAAAAATAATAAGTTAATGTTAAATAATCATATGTCATTGACTTTTTTCTATCTTTTCTTAATGTTTTTGATGCTTGGTCTTGTTCATTAATTGTATTTAATTCTTGTAGTTTTTTATCAAAAATAGTTTTTTGTGAGCTTAATGTTTGTTCATAATTGGAAATTTCTTTTTTTTCAGCATCGATTTTCCCTTTAACTGAAGCAGCTAAATTCTTCACTTTACCCAATGTATCATTTACCTTATTTAATTGTCCTTTCATAGTATTACAATTAATATCAGTCTTTTTACATTGGATAAATGCGTTTTTATAATTTGTATTTAATGTAGTACTAAAGGTTCTTTCATATGCATCTAATTGTTGTTTTGTTGTTTTTGAATACTGCGACATTATATATATAGTTGGATTTTAATAACAGATTCTAAAATATACACTTTTTACTGCAGTAGGAGAAGAACGAGTAATTTCCATCACCTCTCCTGGTCGTATTCCTATTGCTTGTGAAACAGGGTCAAATCTGAAAATATCAGGAAATTCTTTATCTTTTGTAATATTGTATTGTTTCATAATTTCTTGTTTTTCTTCATCACTTAATATCCTAAATTTTGGTTGCATTTCATGCTCTAACACATTAAACATATAATCATGGAAATTATAAATATTAACAAATTTTTTATCTTTAATAAATAACTGCTCTATCAAGTCTTTAATTGTCTGATTCATTTTATCTTTTGAAATAATAATTAAATCATCTTTTGGAGTCAAAACGTCCTCGATATCAAATAAATCATCTACATAATCGTATATATGACTAGTTCCTAAACGACTCATTGATGTTCCACCTTTCGTTCCTGATAAATGATATTTTACATATACTTTCTTTTTTGTTGATGGGTTTTCTAATAGCATATCAAGTTCTTTATTGTTAAACATTGCCTGTACTTCTGTTACCGAAAAATCAGACCAATCATCAACATTAAATCCTCTAGATTTTAAAATATTCAAAATAATATTTCGCGATGTATATATTTTTGAAATAAGTGGGCTATAGCTACTAGAACTCATGTTTGTTTATATTATCCAACTAATATTTTTAAATCTTTTCAATTTATCTATTAATCAGTTTTTACACTTTTTGTTTGTGAATCATTTCCCGTTACACTTGTTTTACTATCTTCATCCTTAATTGTTTTCAATAGTGATAATCCTTTCGAATCATCTACTTCCTTAATTGTTCTTAATACTTTGTTTTCCATTTTATTTTCCTCTTTAGAACCACTTCCAGAACCACGTTCATAATCCAGGTCGTCATCTGGTTCATCGTCTGGTTCATCTTTAATCATTTGTAATCTTTGTTCTTCTGAAAATACATTTCTCACTCCCGGTTGCTCCTCAAATGAATCAGGAGTTTCAGGTGTTATATTTTGCTGCTGTGGAACATAACTTCTAAATCCACTCTGTGCCGGTGGCAAAACCAATTCAGGTGGACCAGTAATAGTTCTGGTTTCTGTAACTGTAACCCCGGCTGGTGACTTTATATTATCTGTAGGTGATGTAGGTCCATAAGTAGGTGATGTAGGTCCATAAGTAGGTGATGTAGGTCCATAAGTAGGCGATGTAGGTCCATAAGTAGGCGATGTAGGTCCATAAGTAGGTGATGTGGGCGCGTAAGCAGGTGATGGTGGGTCACCTAATTCACCTGGATAAGCCATGATGACTTCTCCATCAGGACCTACAATTGACGCATCAGAATCTTCATATGATATCCAATTAACAGTAAATATATCATCTGGTTTATAACCGTTTTTCTCTGCTTCTTGGAATGTAACTTTATCTCCTTTTTGTAAGTCTCTTTGGCTTGTTTTAAATGCTGCTATTGGTGTTGTTGGTTGTGTCTCTACAAATGGATTTACGTCTTGTTGAGGTTGTTCAAATCCTGATGTATAAGGTTGTTGATATAATGGTTGTTCCGCCATAAATCCGAATGATTGCATATAATCCACTCCGCCAAATTGTTCTTGAGGTCGTGACCACCCATAAGACTCTTCTTCATCTGTTGGTGTTTGATCTTTTGCCTTTGGTTGTTTAGTGAATTTATCACGACTAATTTTATTATATGTTTTTTGTTCAACTTCCATATAGGTTTTATCTCCTGTCAATTTCTCAATATTATCTGTTTTTACCAATGGTACTAACTCGTCTACATTATCACTGGTAATAAAACGCATTTGAACATTCATTGCCAATAATTCTTGATACAATAACTTAAAAGCGTAAGGCACATTCACAATACTAAAACTGCGACCAAAACGACTTATAGGCACTACATTTAAAGTATTTTCCAAATTTCCAACAAATTTTAATGGACCATCTACCATTGGACTCAAAAAGATATTACGAGAAGCATTATAAACAGCTATTGTTCCAGTTTTATTACAAACTGCCATCTTAAACTGGTCACCTCGAACCATCATGGATTCATTTAAAAATCCAGCCATACCATGTGAAATGATAGCATCACGGTCCATCTCTCCAACCCTTAAACCACCATTATTAGCTCTTCCCTGAACTGTTTGCCTGGTTAATACTGTTCTAGGACCACGTGCTCTGTAATTAATTTTATCTTTAACCATATGCTTCAATCTCATATAATAAGTGGGTCCTATGTAAATTTCGGTTTCCAATTGTTCACCCGTCATACCATTATACATAATTTCATTTCCGGTTGAATTAAAACCTTGCTTTGTTAACAAATCTCCAAATAATTTATCCTTTGGACCTTTATTTAGAAATGCGGTAGAATCGCCAAAACCACCATACAAACAACAAGCTTTCCCTACCAAAGACTCTACAAGATGACCAATAGTCATTCTACTGGGGAACGCATGTGGGTTCACAATTATATCTGGTCGAATTCCATCAGCTGTAGTAGGCATATCAGCTTCTTCTAATACAATACCTATAGTACCTTTCTGACCTGCTCTTGAAGCAAACTTATCTCCGATTGCTGGAATTCTGTCATGACGTATTCTTACTTTAGCTAATCTTCCACCTTCCTCATCTCGTGTCATAAATGATTTATCTATATATCCAATAGCCCCTTTCTTTGGAGCAATAGACTCATCGATATAAGATTCTGTGCTACTCACGCTATTCGATGCCATTCCTATTAAAATACTTTTTTCATTAATAATTGTATTTTCTTTGATTAACCCTGATTCTGGTTCTAAATGACTGTAATCATATCCCGGTTTTTTTCCTACCACATTGAAATTATTAACATCCATAAAATTTTTATCAATACTAATATTACCAACTTTTGTTGACTCTTCTTTGGCTTCGTATGTTGACATATATGTAGTTCTAAACAAACCCCTATCTAAAGCATTTTTATTAATAATAACAGCATCTTCTACATTATAACCCGAATAGCACATAACAGCTACAATAGCATTAATGCCGTATGGATGTTGTTCTCTAGTTGTATAATTTAAATATCTGCTTTTAACTAATGGTATTTGGCCATAATTTAAAAAATAAGAAGTTTTGTCCATTCTATTTTGAAAATTAGTATGAAATACAGATACAGCTTGCTTACTTTGACCACATGAAAATAAATCTCTTGGGTATGGATTGGTACTAGGGAAAATAACTTGATTTGCCAGTACACTTAAAATAGCCGATGGATGAATTTCTTTATGAGTAATATTGTTTTTGATATAAGTATTTTGGTCTTGAGTGTATTTTGCAAGTTTTACCCCTTCCATTTCTTGCGTATCCAAATATTCAATTATAGCTTCGTTTTCTTTTAAATCTTGATCTTTACTATATAATTCAGTTTTGGAATAGATTTTGTCACTGTAAATATCTATGTCTTCTTTCTTTTTTGAAATACCTGTTATTGCTCCTTTCCATGTTAATTTATCAGTTGCTATTAAATCCATTACCTTATCTTTTTGATAACTCAAAGTATCTCCCTCAACATGAAATACAGGATGCGATGGACGTCCAGCTCCAGTCAAAATAATAAGTTCTTTCATTTCAATATTCCATCGAATACTAATAAAAGGACTAAACAAACCATTTCTACGAGCAATTTTTAAAAAGTTATATAATTTAACCACATCCGATGTAACACCTATCCAAGCACCATTTACAAAAACCTTAGTGGCTTTTGATATAAATTTAATAGAACATTCTTCTAATAAGGAAACACCAACTGTTCGTAAAAATTTTATAAATGGATAACCAGAAAGTTCCGGACTGATTCTGGTAAAGATAGACATATGTTTATGAAATCCAATATTACCACCGTCTGGCGTATGAATAGGGCATAAAATTCCCCATTGAGTACTATTTAATAAACGTGGTCCAACTACTTTAGCCCCATCTGCTGCTATATGAATATTTGTTTTTCTAAGTTGTGCCAAGAAACTCCAATATGATAACCTACTTAAATCTTGGAGTAAACCAGGTCTTTTCGTATGTGCTGCTGATCCCCAATCCCCTTTGAATGCTTTTCTAAAACCTTTTTCAACTACTCTATCTCCGAAAATAAGTGGAACATTTTCCATAATCAAATCCATAAAACCAGCTTGTTTATATTTTGGAGTAGTTTTATTGTAAAACCACTCATAATCTATTTTCTTAAAAATATTTAATTGTTGTATTTTGTAATATTCAACAAAAAGTTCTCTGATTAACATACCCGATACCTCAATTCTTTTATATAAATAACTATCTCTGTTGGTTGGTTTTTCAATACCTGTAGCTACTCTTATTAATCTATTTACGATATATCCCAAATAAAGCGCTTTTTGTTTGAAATTTAACTCTCCTATGTGCGGTAAAAAATAATTCATTAAAATTTCCATTGTATGACTATTTGACTTTCCTTTTGTTAATTGAGCTATGTAACCCAATGCTGCTTGTTGAGTAAATATCATACCCGCATCATGAACACAGGGGCGAAACATTTCAAGTAAATCCTTATTATTTTCTATGTCAAGTAAACAATATTCAATAATTTCTTTGTCTGATATTATTCCCAATGCTCTCATAACAATAAATAAAGGAACTGGTTTTCTTACATTGGGTATTGATACTACGATTTGATTGTTAGATGAAGAAGGTTGTTCAGCAATCATTCTCACAGCCAATGTCCTCACCGGCTTTGAAGCATCTTCAGATACTGACCTAATTTTGGCAGAATAACTATACACATCTGATACTTTATCCTGGATATATAATGTATTATCAGCGAATTTTTCCTGACAAATAATAACCTTTTCTTTACCATCAACAATAAAGTATCCACCTTTATCATTTCTACATTCACCCATGTTATATCTTACTTCTGGAGAGAGCCCTTTTAAAATACACATATCCGATTGAAGCATAATTGGGAATTTACCTAAATATATTTTTGGTATTTCTTTTGTTTCAACTGTTTCATAAACTACCTGGTCTGTTTCATCGTATACTTTTATTACAAAATCTACTTCAACATCAAGATGAACAGTAAAAGCATAGGTCATATTTCTTAATCTAGCTTCGTTGGGATACATAATATGTTCTCGGTCATTATCATCATAAATCACCGGCTTTCCGTAATAAAAACGGTCTGCGTTTTTCCCGCCAAGATAAATATAAGCTTGATATTGAAAAATTCTTTTTTTAGGATTGCTAGATTCATGTTGGTCTTTAATAAATCGAATAGGGTTCGATTCTTTAAAAACTTGTTTTATACCTTTATTAAAAAAGTCATTATATGATACTAAATGATGGTCAATGAGTCCTGTAGGATTGTCTCGAAAATACATATCAATAATTTTCCATGGAATATTATTAAATTGGTCCATTTCTGATATAAGTTAAGCATATATTTTTAAAACATATCTATCGTTAATTATTAAAATACTGAAATTTCATATATTAATAATTATTTATACATATAAATTTTCCTTTACCGTCATCCTTTTAATTACTCTTTGTTTGCTTTCAGACGTTCTTACTCTAGCATTTAATCCTTGCTTTTGTCCAATTAATACTAACATTACCGCTCCTATAACAAGAAACATCACTATAATTGGTAAAAGTACAAAAAACCATGCTACATCTTTCCATCCCGAATTACACATATAATTAAGTATAAATGTCCAAATTAATATTCCAATCACTTTCAATGAAAAAAACCAAACATTAGACATTGGAGATTGAACAGTATACATCCCAACACGATAACTATCACTAGCCATAGCATTTTGACTTATTATGCCTAAAATACTAATCATTGAAATAAAAAAATACACTTGGGCTGGCGTACATAAAGACCGTATTCTATTTTCAAGATTGCTCATTACTTATATATACTTTATAAAAGAAATGATAAATTAGTTTGTGTATTTGGAAGCAGCGTTGGCTCCTGTTTGAAGATTTGTACCAACATTAACTACATCTGGTCTAACTACCTTAGCACTTTTACCGATTGGTTGAACTCCGGCACTAGTATTATTTACGTGTGGGAAGCCGAACCATTGATTGTATCCATTTTTCAATACTTCACCGCCTTTCCAGTAAACATCGCGGAAATCAGAGAAACCTGGCAAAGTACCACTTAAAAATTGTGAAATACTGCCACCACGTCTGCGGCGACGACTACCACCACGTCTGCGGCGACGACTACCACCACCCATACTACAACCACATCCAGTACATCCAGCACTACGAGATTTTCTTCCTCCTTTGCGAGATTTTCTTCCTCCTTTGCGAGATTTTCTTCCTCCACGACGTTTACCTCCTCCTACTTTCCCATGTTTTCTAGTAACACCTGTTCCATGAGTATTAGTAGGGTCAGGTAAAAAAGGGTTATCTAATTTTCCATAATATTTAGCATCATTATATACACCGGGTGTATACATTGGACCAGGTGGAAACGCGCGTGCGGGTCCTCCCCATTTTTCATTAAATGGTGCTGCTGGAGAACCATTTTTTGGTGAAATTCCAGGTCTGCTTCCACCTCTCATTCTATGACGCCTGCGATGTTGTTTTGTTTTTCTTCTGTGTTTCCTCTTGTGATGACGCTTGTGTTTTGTACGTCTATGTCTCGATTTTCTACCTCCTTTAAGAACCATTATATATAAGCTAGAGAAATTATTCGATATCGACATGTGTTAACATATGTCTACGACAACAAATTTTCTTTAGACCCATTTCATCTAAAATTCTACCTTCCGCCGTTTTTTCCATATTAGACTGGGTTAAATATGTAACTTTACTAAAGTCATCGCTTGAACTCTTAGCCTTACGCACCTCTTTCAAATAAAATTTATACTTATTACCGATTACCTTACCGCAGGTGAAGCACTTTACAGGAATGATCATGATATATATTATTAATATTATCATAATCCTATAAATCAATTTTTCTAAAGTTAATTAGATGTTTTATCACTCTTCTTTATTTTTTGATTTCCAAACATCTTATTTTTATAATAGTATTCATCGTAATTATGTCCATCGTAAGTAGCACCACCGGCATCTCCTCCAATACATCTAAAGTTTTTAGTTTTCTTTTTCTTTGCCCATACACAACAATCCACGCTTCCACAACTATCTTGTGTTAATAATGATCCACAAGCTTTATCTTTTGCTAATAAATTTCCCGCACAAATATTTTTGGAATTAGCTTTTTTTTCTACTTTTGTTTCTATTTCCGAAATTTTATCACTTGTTTTTTTTTCCTCATCATCCATGTTTTCTAAATTTTCTAAAACAACTACTCTTTGTAGAGTTGGGTGTGATTTTGGAAATTTAATATTATTTAATACAATATAAATTGCCATTATAAACAGTAACAAAACTACCAATATTATATCTAATATGTGTTCTTCAATAAAATCTGCCGCAGCTGGAATAACATCCCTCATTTATATATAATTGTATTTTATTATTCATTTAACAGTCGCATTCCCTTTGTAGTTTTTGTTATTCTTTTTTTAGAATTTGTTTTAGTTTCTTTATCATGGCATTTTTTACATATATTTATCAAATTTGCCTTATGATTTTTATGAATTGTACCTATAAATCCATTATTATTAGCTAATTTTTGCGGCATTAAATGATGTATATCTACTCCATCATCACCACACATTTCACATTTGCCCTTTATCTTTTTACTATTATATCTTGCTGTATTTCTCTCCAAAACACTAGTAATATTATCCCTTTCTTTTCTTATTTTATTGGCTAAATTTAAAAAATCATCTGGTAAATGTAATGATTTACAAACCTCCAGTCCATACATGCTCAAACCTGGACCATCTTGTAATCTCCTATTATAAACTAAACAATCATTAGCCTTGTCATAATAAACTTCCATATGTTTTAATGCTAAATGTTTTAATGCCTTTAATCTTGGTTCATCTGTGATTTCGTGAAAATGTGTTGCGAAAATAAATGAAGATTTTATTTCATGTAATTTTATTACTCCTGCCATAAAGATACTCATAGCAGAGGTTGTTTCTGTACCACTACATAATTCATCTCCTAAAACTAAACTGTCATTTGTAGCATTGTTAAGAATCGTTCGCAGCTCAGACATTTCCACCGCAAATGTACTTAATCCTTTAAACAAATTATCATTTCCCAAAATTCGCGTAAATATTGATTTATATGGTTTGTACACAAATTTAGAACAAGGAACAAATAATCCTGCTTGAGCCATAATAACACATATACCAATTGAACGAATTAAACTTGATTTTCCAACAGCATTTGTACCATATAATAATATTCCATTTTGACTAGTATTTGTTCCTAATTCGACATCATTAGGTACATAAGTTTCATTTTCATTTAAATTTTCAATCAAAATATGACGCATATCTTTTGCTTTCAAAAAAGACCTTTTTGCTGTTTTATCTATAACTGGCATACAATAATTGTATTTTTTCGCAATAAAAGCATTGGTTAATATTAAATCCAATTCGGTTACATAATGAACAATAGATTCTATTTGTTCGCTGTATTCTTGGAGAGAAACAATAAAACTTTTATATACTGTAGCTAGTTCTTTCTTTAAACATTCTTTATCACTAAAAATAGAATAATAAATTTTATTTAATAAATTACTATCTAATTTCATATTACTTTTCGTATGTTTTACGTAGTTTACTTCATGTGGATTAAATTTGATTTCTTTAACAATATTTGAATAGTTAGACTTATATTGAATGGTTCTTTCATTATCACCCAACTTGTCTTTTTTTAACTCTTCTTTCAATATTTTAACCCTGTTGCCTGTCATTGATAAAAATAATCCATTTTTATCTGTTTCATGATACTTAATCATATGTTGTGTTTTTTTACCTTTGTATTTAATTACAAATCTCTCCATATACATCCTCAAAGCTTCCAATTTATCTTTGCTTTCTACCCATTCCTTTTCTAAACCGTCTAATTCTGGGTGTATTCCTCTTTTAAAAATATTTACATCAAACCTAACCGTAGAAATCTTGGCTGATTCAGTTAATACTATATTTTCATCCAAAATTTTCATTAGCTTTTTACACTTTTTGGAGAGATTAGGACATTTAATGTGCTTATGAAGCTTTTTATCAGACTTTAAAGTTGTGTATATTTTCAAAATCACTTTTAATCCATTATAAAATTGGCTCAATTCTGCTGGTGCTACGCGTTGTAAAATTAACTTACGATATAATCTTTCAATGTCTCCTATATTTTTCAACTCTTTTCGAATATCTTCAAATGATGAAAAGTTACTTTTAACATAATCAGTAATTTTGTATTGTTTTACTAGTTTCTTACTATCGTTTATTGGATTTATAAGTCTATTATGAAGTTTTCTTTTACCCATTGGGGTATTACACTTGTTAACAAAACTACTCACTGATGATAAAACTCCCCGATGTTGTTGATTATTAATTATATTCAACTGCTTTAATGAATGATTGCCTAATATAAGTCTATTTCCCTCATTGTCATACACAGGTTTTTTAATTTTTTTAACTAAATTTGGATTACAGTTGTAAATAAAGTCTAAATGAAAACAAAATGCCTGTGTAGCCATTTGATGTTCATCTAATCGATGCGTTTGACAAAAGACGTGATATTCCATTATTTCGTAAAATTGGTTTAACTGTTCTTTAATAAAAGTTTGATTATCGCAGTTTTTAACCAATTTATGATGGCTATTTTCTGTGTCATTTACGTTTATTAAATGAATTTTATCACAATTAATTTGTGAAAATTGTAAAATATCTTTAATTTCTTGATCAGTTGTTTCATAAATAACCAAAATTTCATTTGGATTATATGATGAGTAGAACCGTTCTATTTCATCAAAAGTGGTTGGATTATGAAAATATTTTTCCCTATATTCGAAAATATGAGTATCACCCGTTAAAATATCAATAGCAGACATACCGCATATTATTTCGGGTGCTTTGTTTAATAAAATAGATTTGTTTTTCTTAATCCATATACACATACTATAATTGGTAATGTTATTGGTTGTATTATTAAAATCAGTACCAGGACTACAAACACTATGTAATGCTCTAATTTTGGTAGGATCGTCCGCTTGTGTCCAAATAATTACCGTAAAACCATGACTAGTCATTTTGGATGCGTATTTTTCCAAACAATAGTCAGGAAATCCAATCATCCAAACATCGTGCCCTTTGTAAGTTAAATTCTTTTCTTTCATACAAAAATCACAAATTCTACTATATTCAGTATAATATTTATTGCGAAATTGCCTGTTTTTTTTATACCCGTATGTTTCAAAAAATGAACCACATTGAAGAAAAACCAATGTTTTTTCACCGTATTTTTTGCACGCATCTGTTTCAATCTTAAAGAACTGTTCATGAATTCCCATCTATTAATTTAAGTTAAAGGAGAGACTTTAAATATATTTACATAATAGTTAAAGTCATAGCTATCAATGGTCTTGTTCCATGTAATTATGAAGTAATATGTCTGGGTTTTTGTTGTATATATCGCCTGCTAAGAAACTATCTTCATATAATTTTCGTAATACGTTTTCTGGCGCAGTAGTTCCAGCTTTAATTAAATTATGTTTTCTAAGATAACGTTTAACTTCTAGAATACATTTAGAATGTAATACTTTTTGTTCTTCTCTTACTTTTTTTCTTGTTTTTCCAGATTTTACTAATACACCAACTTTGCCTTCTTTTTTTCCTAATTTAAAAATCTTAATAGTGCGTTTTTTACTAATTGTTTTTAAAATTTTCTCTTTTTTGGGTATAGCCATTTTTTCTTTTAATTTATTTAATTTTTCTTTTCTTTCTACTACGGAGGCTGTTGGAGGTGGTTTTGGAGGTAGTACTAAAGTAGGTTTTGATTTTTTACTTTTTTTCATCGTTTTCATATATTGTGAATAGGTAGGCTTAGAACCATTTTTTAAGCATCCATAAGGTGGTGCTGGTACCGGTGTAAATGAATTTTGGGTGGGTGGATTGACTAGTTGTGGCGCAATAACATTTTCGTTAGAAAAGGGCTGTGTATGAATGGTGGCTACGTTAGGAATTGGTTGTTCTTTTTTTTTTCTTTTTCTAGTTTTCTTTTTCTCCTTTTTTTGCTTTATCATAGTTTGAAGATAATTCAAAGAAGAATTAAAATCAGTTTGAAATTCATCTATTTTTTCTCGCGAGTCATCATTATTTTTATTTTTTTCTTCTTGTTGATGATTTTTAATTCTAGCTAAAAGTTGTTTTTTAAGGTTGTTGGGTTTAATACTTTGTCTTAAATCCATTCGTTTTTTCTTATCTTTTTTACTTTTAGTTTTTTTACCTAATTTAAAAAAAGCTGGATTTACCTGAATGGTTTTTCTTTTTTCCATACTAATAGTAATAAATAGAAAAACAACGAATAACTAACTTAATTACAGATACATATGCTGAAGTATATTTTTTGTAGTATTTTTATCTTTTTTATTCCCAACTTCCACAAACATTTTATAACCTTTTTCAATATCTTTCATTATAATTTTTGTTTTTTCACTTTTTGGCTTACAAAAAACTCGCCTACCGTGGGCAATTTTTGTTTTTGATAATAAAGTTTCCATATCTCTTCCATAAAAGTTGAAAGTATCCATTTTTGGTTCGAACCAAGAATCAGGTATTTCGTCTTTTAAACTCCAACCGGCATCAAGAACTTTTTTCTGAAATATTTTATTTAATTCTCCTGCTTTATAGTCATCTGTTTTAAATCTCCAAGGAAATCGTGAATTTAACCCTTGATTATAAGCAAAGAAACATTTATCAAGGTCTTCTTCATATCCGGCAATAATGACCATTAATTTATCTTTGTGGTCACTTAAACCTTCGCATAATGTGTCAATGCATTCTTTGGCAAAACTATCGCGCTTCTCAGGATTTCCTAAAGCATAAGCTTCATCAATAAATAAAACTCCACCTAGCGCATCTTTAATAACATCTCTTGTTTTCATCGCGGTTTGACCAAGGTAACCGGCGATTAAATCGGCACGTGTAACTTTTTTAAAGTAGTTTTTATTAAGAACACCCAGAGAGGAGAATATTTTACCCATAATTTTTGCTATTTCTGTTTTTCCAGTACCAGGTGGACCATAAATACACGTATGCATAAAATCCGGATTGAGAGCATTTTTGTTTACGTGTAAATTTTGAACGAAAAAGACAATTTGATCAACAATGGAATCTTTTAATCCATTCATCCCAATCATGTTATTAAGTTCTCCTAGTGGTTTTTTAATATTGTGAATAGATTTCATATTAATATTGTATTCAATGTAAGGTGATATGGGATTTTCTTCAATAAGGTCTAATAAATCTTTTAATCCATTGATTTCTTTATCAATAATTTTTGATTCTTTTTTAATTTCCGGTAGTGGTGGAGGAATAGGTGTATTTTTGAATGGAGGCAAATAAATAGAAGAGCTTCTTCTATGATTAAATCTTGGGTTAAATTTAAATCCTGGAGGAGGTGGTGGTGGTTTAATTCTGGGTACAAGTGTTTTATTTTTGGGAACATCGGTGCTTGCTAAATCATATTTTTTTGTAATTTGTAATAATAAATCATCAATGGCGTCTTTTGGTGAAAATTTTGGGTTAAATGATACTTTTTTATCCTTATCTTTTAACAATTGCTGGTTGGTTAATGTGGTTTTTAATTTAAATAAGTTTTCATTTTTGTCATTTTTTTTATTTTGATTTCTTTCTTCTCGTATTTTATTTATAATAGTATCTAGTCTCATTGTAAAATCATCTTTCTTTGTCTTAAAATCATTATTACTATTATCTTTATCATTTAAAAGTAGTAAATTTTTATTTTTATTCCAAGATTGTAGTGGCGAAAAAAGTGGATTTATAGTAGTGTTGCTACTAGGGTCTAAAAAGGGGTTATTATTTGAGAGGTCTTTTATGAAAAAGAAAATATTTTTATTGTGATTGTTGTTCTTTTTGGGTGAATTATTCATATATATATAGTGAAATATTATTTATTGGCGAAACCATTTAAAGAAACTCACAATTTATTCAAAAACTATTTAAAGATAAATTGAAATGTAATTTAACTCGATGAATAGTAGTAATTTAACTATGACAACCAAAGAGAAACATCAAGCAATGGAAGAAATGCCGTGGAGTATTATTGAATCTTATTTTGACGGACAACATTTGACAAGATGTATTCGCCATCAATTAGAATCTTATAATCATTTTGTAAATCACGAAATTCAAAAAACAATCGATATGTTTAATCCGGTTACCATACATTCAGAACATGATTATAACAAAGATTTCGATAAATATACATTGGAAATGGTGATTACATTCAGTAATTTCCACATCTATAGACCACAAATTCACGAAAATAATGGCGCCACAAAACTTATGTTCCCACAAGAAGCTCGATTGCGTAATTTTACGTACTCTTCAGCAATGACTGTTGATTTAAATGTCAAAATTATTAGGTGGTTTGGTGATAATTTATCCCAATCTGAAACATTTCATAAAACATTGCCAAAAATTCATATCGGCAAATTGCCAATCATGGTAAAATCTGATATTTGTGTATTAAAACAATATAAACATCTTGACTGTAAAATTACTGGTGAATGTTACGTAGATGCTGGAGGTTACTTTATTATTAACGGGAGTGAAAAAATTGTTATTCCACAAGAAAGAGCCGCTGAAAATAAAGTATATTGTTTCAATATTAAAAAAAATAATAACAAATGGGAATGGTTAGCAGAAATTAAATCCGTCCCTGACCATCGATGTATTTCACCAAAACAAATAAATATGATGATTGCTTCTAGAAATTCTGGATTTGGACATCCTATCTACATTCAGATCCCCCGTATTAAACAACCTGTCCCACTATTCATCTTGTTTAGAGCATTGGGTATTAATTCAGACAGAGAAATCTGTGAAATGATTGTCTTGGATATTGATAATGAAAAAATGAAAAAAATGTTATTTGGACTCAAAGCATCCATTGTACAAGCCGCCAAACATATCACAAAAGAAGAAGCACTGGATTATATTGTTAATTTGGCAATGTATACTCCTATTAATATGGAAAAAGAAGCAGGTGAGAGAAAAAAGAAAGAGTTTACCGTATCTGTTCTTGAAAACGATTTGTTTCCTCACTGTAAAACCGAAACGCAAAAAAAATACTTTTTGGGATTTATGGCAAATAAACTGCTATCTACCAGTTTTGGATGGATCACTCCTTCTGATAGGGACTCTTATATTAATAAACGAATTGACTTGGCAGGAACGCTTTTAAATAATCTTTTTAGAAATTACTTTAACAAACTTGTAAAAGATATGCAGAAACAAATTGTAAGAGAAATTAATAACGGTTCGTGGAAATCAACCGAAAATTATACCAATATTATCAACCAAACTAACGTATATAAAATTGTTAAATCTACAACTATTGAAAACGGAATTAAAAGAGCATTAGCTACAGGTGATTTTGGCATTAAAAATACCAGTTCTTCAAAAGTAGGTGTCGCTCAAGTTTTGAATCGCCTTACTTATATCTCTAGTTTGTCACACGCAAGAAGAATTAATACACCTATTGACAAAAGTGGCAAACTTATTCCTCCTAGAAAATTACATAACACACAATGGGGTTATATCTGTCCAGCTGAAACACCTGAGGGACAACCTGTAGGAGTGGTTAAAAATCTAAGTTATATGGCTCATATTACCATTCGTTCAAATAGTAAACCTTTGTATGAAATGATCGAACCATTTGTTGTAAAAATTCAAGATATCCCCATTCATGAATTATTTAATAAAGTGAAAGTTCTAATTAATGGCAATTGGATTGGAATTTCGTCAGAACCTTATGAGCTTTATTTAAATTTACTCAATAAAAAATACGCTGGTATTATCAATATTTACACATCTATTGTATTTGATTACACAAATAAAGAAATTAGGGTTTGTAATGAAGCCGGTAGACCTACACGCCCACTACTTAAAGTTAAAAACAATAAACTAGTTATTACCCCCGATATTGTTAATAAAATTAAAGATAAAAAAATTAAATGGCAAGATTTGCTAGTCAATCACGCCGTAGATGACTCTATTTTAGAGTATATTGACCCAGAAGAACAAAATTTCGCAATGATTGCTATGAACAGACATAAACTAACAAAAATGGATAAATATAATTACATATACACTCATTGTGAAATTCATCCTAGTACTATATTTGGAATTCTAGCATCTTGTATTCCATTTCCAGAACATAATCAATCTCCCAGAAATACTTATCAATGTGCCATGGGAAAACAGGCTATGGGAATGTATGTAACCAATTTCACTACCAGAATGGACAAAACAGCATATATTTTGAGTTATCCCATGAGACCACTTGTAGATACACGACTAATGAATTATATTAAATTAAATAGAATTCCATCTGGCGAGGTGGTAATGGTGGCAATTATGTCATATTCAGGATATAATCAAGAAGATAGTATCATATTTAATCAAGGTGCGATTGATAGAGGTATGTTTGCTGCCACTGTTTATCATACAGAAAAAGACGAAGATAAAAAGATTCATGGCGACGAAGAAATTCGTTGTAGACCAGATAAAACTAAAACAAAAGGTATGAAATTTGGCAATTATGGAAAATTAAATAATAAAGGTGTCGTACCAGAAAACACCTTGATCGAAAATAAAGACATCATTTTAGGTAAAGTAGTTCCTATTAAAGAAAATAGAAATGACCACACTAAAGTTATTAAATATCAAGACCAAAGTAAATCTTATAGAGCAAATGAAGAGTGTTATATTGATAAAAATTATGTGAATTGTAACGGTGATGGTTATACCTTCGCTAAGGTTAGGGTTAGGGCTTTTCGTAAGCCTGTTATTGGAGATAAATTCTCTAGTCGTCACGGGCAGAAAGGGACTATAGGCATTATTCTACCGGAAAAAGATATGCCGTTTGATGAAAATGGATTGCGTCCAGATATTATTATTAATCCACATGCAATTCCCAGTCGTATGACTATTGGTCAGCTTAAAGAAACACTACTTGGTTCTGTGCTTTTGGAACTAGGGTTATTTGGCGATGGAACAAGTTTTAATAATTTTCCAGTAAAAGATATTTGTAAGCTAATGACAAAACATGGTTACGAAGCACATGGAAATAAAATTCTAAATAATGGTATGACAGGTGAACAAATTGAAACCAGTGTCTTCTATGGACCAACATTCTACCAGAGGTTGAAGCATATGGTTAAAGATAAGTCTCATGCTAGAGGCAGTGGTCCGATGGTAGTATTGACACGCCAGCCAGCAGAAGGTAGGGCTAGAGAAGGAGGTTTGAGATTTGGAGAGATGGAGCGTGATTGTATGGTTAGTCATGGCGCAGGTAGATTTACAAAAGGAAGAATATATGACTGTTCTGATAAATTCACTACTCATTGTTGTAAAAAGTGTGGTATGTTGGCTATTTACAATGATAAAAAGGGAATTCATTTGTGTAAAACTTGTGACAATAGAACAGATTTTGCACAAGTAAATATCCCTTATGCTTGTAAGTTATTGTTTCACGAATTGATAACGATGAATATTGCTCCGAGAATTATTACAGAATAATTAAACATATTTAGTAAGTAAAAATATAAAATTTTTTATTTCATTAAATTTAGCGATTAGCTTGAAAATTTAAATTCTATAATGAGTATATAATGTCTTATCCTGATTATAAAAACTACATCAATAAAAGAATTAAAAAACTAGATTGTTGTTGTCCAAAAGAATCTGGAGGCGGAAGTACAACTATTGGTCCAACAGGAGAACCAGGTCCTACCGGAGATAGAGGACCTACAGGTGCTGATGGGATAAGTTATACTGGACCTACAGGACAAAAAGGCGATGGTTTTACAGGACCTACTGGAGGTCAAAGTTCGGTAACAGGTCCTACTGGAGATGATGGTTCAAGTTTTACAGGACCTACTGGTGCTGATGGCATAAGTCATACAGGAGCTACTGGTGCCAATAGTACAGAATTAGGCCCAACTGGACTTGATAGCACTGTAACAGGACCAACAGGAGCTGATGGAATAAGTCACACTGGACCAACAGGTCCACCCGGAACAGATAGCACAGATACAGGTCCAACAGGACCAGATGGTGTAGGTCCCGGTGATACAGGTCCGCCTGGACCTGATGCGCAACCGTTAGAGACACCACCAGACAACTTAGTATTTGGATCTACTTATGGATTTGCTGACAACCAGCAGCTCGGTGCGCCAGCGATTTACTCATATTATAATAGTAACGGAATTAGATTGTTGGGGCCCGGCCCACACAAAGGATATTATAGCTATTGGTTAGTTCCGGGAGGACAACTTTTCGGTCCGGATTGTCCCTTTGTAAATGATCCCGGCGGTGGTGTCATGCGACCCGCATCAGTAATTAGGGTGCCTCCACAATTTATAAACCCTGACGACTGGGGCCCCCCACCAAGTATGATTATTCCTTTTCGACAGATTAAGGTAACACATGTAGCAGTTCATCTTACTTCGACGGGTCAACCGGCGGGATGGGGACTGGCGAATACTCTCGTCGGATCAGGTTTTAAGGTTTCTCTTTTCGCATACCCTTTCTGTGATATTTCAGGAATAAATGGATTTGGATTACCATGGGATGCAAGTGGCAATGACTTTGTAAAACCTATAAATTTGGGATTTAATGGAGGCGAGAACTATCCAAACCAGGCTGCTCCCATCACTGCTCCCAGCGGTGCTTTTGGAACAGATTGTTCGTGTGTACAACTTGACCCACCCATTCTACTAGGATGCGATGAAGAAATAAATAAGTGTTTAGCTATTGAATTACGTCAGTGGGGATGCGACACAGGCAGTATAAACGGACCCAATACATTAAACGCAAATCGACCTAGTATAAGCGTTGCTTTGTATTATGAATTGTTAGCTGCATAAATATATTATATTTTAGTAAGTACTACTGCCATTATTTATTTTATTTTATAAATATATAATGTCTTATTGTAATTATAATAGCTATATTACTAGACGGACAAATAAAATAAATTGTTGTTGTCCTCCACCTTCGAAGGATGGATTTCCTGGACCAACAGGAGCTTCGGGTGGAACAGGTCCTACTGGAGCAGTAGGTCCAGATGGTTTAACAATTACCGGACCAACAGGACTTGCCGGAACAGATTTTACAGGACCAACAGGACCAGATAATTTATCGCAAACTGGTCCAAAAGGTCCAGATGGAGAAAGTTTTACTGGTGATACAGGACCAGATGGAGAAAGTTTTACAGGACCTACAGGACCGGATGGGTTACGTGGGCCAACTGGATATACAAGTACTCAAACTGGTCCTACTGGTCCTGATGGAGAAAGTTTTACTGGTCCACAAGGACCTACTGGTAATAATAATACTGCAACAGGACCACAAGGACCAACAGGCAGTAGTAGTACTGGACCACAAGGACCTCCTGGTCCAAAAGACTTAACGGGAAATCTTTTTTTTGGTGCTAATTTTCACCAATTAGGAACTCTAACGGGCTCTCCGGCCAACGACGGGTTTCTTGGAGCATGGCCGAATATAGGGTCTGGGACTGATATAAAATACTATATTATACCTGGAGGGGATTTAGTAGATAATAGTTTTATAAAATGTCTGGGAGACGAATATTTTACCTCATCAAGCGTTGCCACCAGGCAACGTTGTCCACCTCCAAGTTTGGCAATACAGTTTAATACTATTGCGATAACGCATGCTGTAGTTCAAATAACAGGCTCACAATTTGGAAATTCTACTGCTGGTTCGGGAACCACACCTGGCCCCTACTATACTAACACACAAAATCCATGGCCAATTACTGTTGGTATAGAAGTATTCTGCAAGGTAGATACCGGTCCAGCCACATCTGGCGGCACAGGTGGTTCAGGTACTGGGCAGCCGGATCCCCTCATAGCCTCTACAGAATTTACCGTCGGTGGGACTCCAGGGACGAACTATCCTAAACAATCTGTATGTGTATGTAAAGAACTCGACGAAACACTTAAGGCTGGTTGCGGTCAGCCAGGGTTTGTAGCTGTATATATTAAAACTGGGCTTGCTGTGGGCATCACTCCCTCGGTTCCACCTGGTACAGGCTCCTTAAATGGGACTATTTTCACTCCATTTAATGTTGCTGTTACATTATATTATGAAACTAATGGTAAACCTCTCCCTCCATAAATATTTAGTAATAGAATTATAATAAGATTTATTTTATATAATAAATATATAATGTCGAACCGAGGTTACAAATATAAACGAAATAATAAAATAAATTGTTGTTGTCCTAGTGGAGAGGGAACTGGTCCAACTGGACCAGATGGATTTGTTGGACCTCAAGGTTTACAGGGACCAACAGGAATTAATGCCCAAAGTTTTACTGGTCCAGAAGGCGACCCATATACAGGACCTAGAGGACCAACAGGACCTTCTGGAGCAGCTGGTCCGCAAGGACCAACAGGAGCACCCGGAGATCCATCACCGCCAGATGGACCAACGGGTAATGATGGAGTTAATACAATTACAGGACCAACTGGAAATAATAGTATTTTTACAGGACCAACTGGAAATACAGGACCAACTGGACCTAGTGGCATTGACGGAATAGATACTATTACTGGACCTACAGGTGAAGATGGGTCAATTGGACCAACTGGTCCAACAGGTGCGAGTGCCATTGGTCCAACTGGTCCTACTGGTTCAAGGTTTTCTCGTTCCGGTATGCTTCTTTTTGGTAACACATTCTCGCGTACTAACGTCCTTCCAATTGGCGCTGGCACTGGCGGCCCTGCGGCTCCTCTCGGCAGTATATTAGTACCAAATACAGCAGGCAATCAAAATAGTTATTGGTTAATTCCACAAGGTAATTTTATTGACGAGAGATTGGAAATTAGTAGTTCAATTAGATTGGATACTCGCAATAATATAACTCCACCAAGTATGGCAATTGGTTATAAGCAATTAGAGGTCACTGGTATCGCAGTTCAACTTACCAGTGTGGATGGACAGCTAAACTTCGGTTGGTCACCTGGTGGACCAGGCGGCATCCCTGTAACTTTAACTGCGCATGTATTCTGTGGTACAACAGCAGAAGATGGCGTTACGCCCATAAACCCAAACTCAGGTATGCCTGTAAACTTGAACACCGCCGTCGGAAGTGATGTGAATTCAGCATACAATAAATATAAATTGGGTACTTTTGAAGGCACTTGTACTTGTGAAGTTGTACAGCCTGGATTTCAACTTGGATGTAACGCAAAATGGACAAGTCCATCACCACCACCACCTGGACCACAGTTTTTAGCCGTGTCAATGCAGTACGCGCCGCAAGCTGGTCTTTCTCTAGTTAGAAGTGTTAGTATTAGTGTTGCTCTAAAGTATAAAACAACTCAAGAGATATAGAAATAATAATTTTGATAATATTATTTTAATTTAAAAAAAAATAATGTTATAATATCAAATGGAAGAAGTAGCATATAATATTAGACAATTTTTCGAAAACGGTAAGAGTTATTTAACAAAAGAAACACCATTTAAAGACCGACATCCTTTTCATAAAAGACAAGAGGAAGCTTATAGGATTATGGAAAAATATCCAAATAGAATACCTGTTATTTGTGAATGTACGGGAGGCGAAGTTCCAGATATCGATAGAAAGAAATATTTAGTACCTTCTGATATAAGTATGGCTCAATTCTTATATATTATTAGAAAACGCATTAAAATTAAACCAGAGCAAAGTATATATTTATTCGTTGGAGATTCGGTAATAGTTGCGGGCGCTCAACTCATGGGAAGTGTGTATGAAGAACATAAAGATTTAGACGGTTTTCTTTATACCTGCTATAGTGGCGAAAATACTTTCGGATAAAATAATATTGTTGGTATATATAAATGCCTTGCGGACAATACAGATATGGACTTTGCAGAACAAATAGAACTCGTGGATTAGCAAGCAGACCTACTATCGGTCGTTTGAGCTATTTACAACGCCAATCTAAACCAGCGCCAACACGTAACTACGGCAGTGAGAATTCCCGTGCTAGTGCTATTCGTCGTCGTGTAACAAAAGTTAAAACACCATCTAGAGACCAATATGGAAACCCAGTTAAATACGGTTTCGGACCTTTGTTTGGTTTAAGAAAAGGCGTTGGAAGTACATGGTTGCCATCTGGACAATGTAAATTTGTATTTAGTCCTAATGGTGGTTCAGGTTCAGATGTTACATACTGGAAACGTGTTATGGGTGGTTCTATGAATATTGTAACTACAGGTGGTGGCGGAGCTAATTCTTGTGGATTAGTTGCTTGTGTTAACAAAGGTGTTCAGAGTATCGGCACCAATTAAATATAATTTATTCTATTATATTATAATGAATAAGTTAGTAGCAGAATTTTTAGGAACCTTACTTTTCTTGTATGTTATTTTAGCAACTGGGTCAGCCATTCCAATTGGTATCGCTTTAGCTGTATCTATCATGATTTTCGGTCCATTTTCAGGTGGTAACTTCAATCCTGCTGTTACAGTTATGATGGTTGCTAAGGGTGCACAGCCAGCGTCTGATTTATTACCATACATTGTTGCTCAAGTTGCCGGAGGTTTAGCAGCTTTGGAATTATACAAACGCGTCAAAATATAAATTTTATATATTTTCTAATGAAATATATATAATGGGAAAAACACGAAAAAGAGGAGGTTCTAG
>Ga0257110_1000114_pt1 | contig 42908 bp, 40 predicted proteins | sample LP_taG_7_FD_190184 | JGI IMG/M metagenome (GOLD analysis project Ga0257110, IMG submission 190184) | Marine microbial communities from Northeast Subartic Pacific Ocean, Canada - LP_J_2015_P26_10m | ecosystem: Environmental > Aquatic > Marine > Oceanic | place: Canada: Northeast Subartic Pacific...
GAACGAGAAGCGCGTGGAACAACGCAGCAAAAATACGCATCAAGGGAAAGGTTTGGTTTTGGTGCTACAAGACCTGTCCTCGGCAGCGCCGTTTGAGCTGAGCGCCAAATCGAGTGACGAGGCCGCGCAAGACTATTGCTGGTCGGCGCTGGTGCTGTCTGCGGCGTTTGGATTTCGGGTGGTGCCAGGGCAATCTTATTACCTTTATCTTCAGGCGAACGCATGGAAGCTGTCACTCATCTCCCCTGATGAGTGGGGCCATCGACTGCCCGGTACGTATGTGGGTAGCTGCGATTTGCGGATTGACATGACTTGGTCACTGGTCTTCGATCAATCGATCGTAGAAGGTTCGCCAGTGCATGATGCCCTGTTGCAATATCTTACCGGCATCAGGGAACAGCTCTTACAATCGGGTAGCTGGGAGGCGTTGTTGAGGCGTGGGGAGCGACATCTTCCATACCAGCAGAGGGTACTGACGACCGCGCTGGCGTCGTCCCTCAGGCAGTCTTTGGCACTCAGTGGACAGTCGGGCGTTCCGCCGGGCGTCCCTGCTTTGGGCCACGCGATGGATGCCTTTGGCGCTACTGCCGTCTGAGTCAACCCATGACCACCGAGGCGCTGCCGCATCGCGTCAGAACCTTAGAAAGACAGAACGTCAGAAAGACAGAGCCTCAGAAAGTTAGGCGGTATCCGCAAACAGTTCTCTGCCAATGAGCATACGGCGCACCTCTGACGTACCCGCACCGATTTCATACAGCTTGGCATCCCTTAGGAGTCGTCCGGTTGGGTAGTCATTGATATAACCGTTGCCGCCGAGCAACTGAATGGCGTCAAGAGCAGATTGCGTTGCCGCTTCGGCAGTATAGAGAATCACTGCGGCAGCATCCTTGCGACTCTGCTCGCCACGATCTAGGGCACCACAGACCGCATATAAGTAAGCCCTGCTGGCTGAGCACCGCGCATACATATCGGCCAATTTCCCTTGGACCAATTGAAACTCGCCAATGGATTGTCCGAACTGCTCACGCTCGTGTACATAGGGCAATGCCACATCAAGGCAGGCCTGCAGTATGCCAACAGGTCCCCCCGCGAGCACGGCGCGCTCGTAGTCTAGGCCTGACATCAACACACGGACGCCAGCGCCGACCTCACCTAGGATCTGTGTCGCCGGGATTTGGCAATTTTCGAAGACCAACTCGCAGGTATTGGATCCGCGCATCCCCAATTTGTCGAGCTTGGGTGATCGTGAAAATCCGGGTGTATCACGCTCCACAATAAAAGCGGTGATGCCCTTAGAGCCTGCTTCAGGGTCTGTTTTCGCGTAAATGACGTAGACATTCGCGTCTGGGCCATTGGTAATCCACATCTTGTTGCCGTTCAGCACAAAGTCGCTACCCTGACGCTCCGCTCGCAGTCGCATACTCACGACATCAGATCCCGCATTGGGTTCCGACATCGCCAGTGCGCCAACGTGCTCTCCACTGCACAGCGCAGGCAAATACTGCTGTTTTTGCGCCTCCGTGCCATTTAACCGAATCTGATTGAGACAAAGATTGGAGTGCGCACCGTAGGAAAGCCCCACGGACGCGCTAGCGCGAGAGATTTCCTCCATGGCGATGGCGTGGGCGAGATAACCCATGCCGCTGCCACCATATTCCTCAGGAATCGTAATGCCCAGTAACCCCAGTTCACCCAACTTGGGCCATAAATCATTGGGGAAGTCGTTGTTTCGATCGATCTCTGCGGCTCGAGGCGCAATTTCTTGCGCCGCAAATTGGCTGAGCGTTTGTCTGAGTAAACCAATTTCTTCGTCGTGGGCGTATTGTAATGTGGGGTAAGACAAATTCATGGTTAAGGCGTCTCGTAGTTTGAGGTTGCTCGGTGGAACTGATCAGCATCAGGACGTTTTTTTAACACAATTGAATAGTGTTTGGGCGCTAATCTGTAGTAGCACGCGAGAATGAGAGATGAGGCAACTACTAAAATTTGGTCACTCGATGACGGCGATCGCTTTTTTGGGTGCGATTGCCGTGCTGTGGGTGCTGCATCGACAGTTACCTGACCCTGAAGAAGCGCTCAGCCTTTATGCCGCCGGTCGGCAGGCGATGGAACGCATTGCCGTCTTGCTACTACTACCCTCGCTAGTGTTATCTTTGCTTTTTGGTTTGTTTTCGATGGCGGTGGTGACAGGGTTTCACAATGCGCCATGGGCGTGGGCTAAGTTTGTGACAACCGTTGTCATGCTGGAGGGGACATTGCTGGGCATTCAGAGTCCGATGGTCAAAGAAGCGCGTCGTGCCGAGGCGGCGCTCGCTGATCCCGCTCAAATGGCACTGCTGGCGCAGAACCTGTCGGCGGAACAGTCGTCTCTGGTGCTGATTGGTTTGGTTGCCACCGCTAACGTGGCGCTGGGGGTGTGGCGGCCGCAGTTCCGATCCCGGCCTAGAGCATCGTCCTGAACATCAGAGCCAAACGTTTTCCACGGCTCAACTTTTCGAGAAATTCCTGCGGGTGTGCGTCCACCTCTAGAAAATTTGAAAAGCCTGAAAGCGCTTCCTGCTTCACGCCATCTAGATTCAAAAATCCCATTCGCCAGTCAGAGAATTCGCGGGTTTCTATTTCGCCGCTGAACAAGATGCGTACTTCTTTGTGCCGGGGATCTTGGTTAATCACCTCAAAGATGTGGTTCACCGCGGTCTGTTTACCCTCGAGCAGTTGGTAAAAAGAACCTTCCCGATAGAGTAGTAAGCCCGTCACGTCGTGCTCGGTATTGGCGGTGCGCGCGACTCCCAGCAGTGCAACAAGGTCGTCTTGAGTGAAGTGCTCGGTTTCTGTGCTCACGTAACATAGGTGAAATAGCGCATTTTCGGGACGTGCCGAGCCGCTATAATTGGGCGGAGAATCTGGTTGAGAGTCTGGTGGGGAATCTGTCGGAGAGTCTGCTTGGGGGGTATTATCTGACATGGTGCCCCTGCTCGTGGCGCGTTAGGTCACTGCAACGCGGTGACTACTTTTGCGCAGGTTGCTTGCTACTGGGTCAATAGTCAAATAAAATTGACATATATAAGGTAAAAAATTTAGACACTTGGTTGCGGAGTTCGGTCAAAGAGCCCGTAGCGAGTGTAAAGATCAAATGGGGGAATGCCATGAGTGAGTTAATGAGCGATGACGCAGCGGTAAATCTAACGACCCAGCAAGCGCTGGAGGGTAGGGCGTTAGCGCCTCGATTTTATTGCACTGATTATCCGGCAATGGCGCATATTGATGTCACACCGGTTCGGGCGGAATGGGATCAAATGATGCGCGCTTTCGAACTCGATACGAATCGAGGTCACTTCAAGCAAAGCTATGATTACGATCCCGCGATTTTAGATGCTGATCCAGCACTCAAGGAGGAATTTCTGGATTTTTTGGTATCGTCGATTACGGCCGAATACTCCGGTTGTGTGCTTTATCAAGAAATTGAAAAAAATGTGAGTAACCCCGATATTGCTAAATTGATGCGATACATGGCGAGAGACGAGTCTCGCCATGCGGGTTTCATTAATAAAGCGTTAAATAAACTCGGTGTGGCCGTCGATTTGGGCGTGTTAAAGCGAGAGAAGGAATACACCTTTTTTAAGCCGAAGTTTATTTACTACGCGACCTACTTGTCCGAAAAGATTGGTTACGCGCGTTACATCACCATCTTCCGACATCTTGAGCGGCATCCAGAAAAACGATTCCATCCGATCTTTAAATGGTTTCTGGAATGGTGCAATGACGAGTTTGCTCACGGTGAGGCGTTCGCCCTTATTATGAGATCGGATCCCAAGTTGTTGCGGGGCTTGAACAAGCTCTGGATTCGTTTCTTTTTGGTCGCTGTTTATTCGACGATGTATGTCAGAGATCATGCTCGACCGAAGCTCTACGAGGCCTTTGGTATGGATGTAAAAGAATTTGACTATGAAGTCTTTGACATCACAACCGAGATTTCACGACAGGTCTTCCCACTGACCCTCAATACCGATGACCCGCGTTTCCGCGCTGGACTTGAGCGAATGCGGGAATTGCAAATGGGTCGTGACGCGTTGGAAGGAAAACCGAGTATTGTGGCTAAAGCGAAGCGGCTTGGGCTGGGCGCCCTGTTTGGCCTGACTTTCGCTCGATTGTATTTATTGCCTACCCAGCCCAATGCAATGCCTGAACAGGTTTGTATGCAGCCAGCCTGGTGATACTGCCCGTCGGTGGGCTATTGGGGGCATCTTCCCTCGTGAATGAGACTATTCTTGTTGCCCAATAGGACTTTTCGCATTGCACGGTGTCTGTTATTTTGCGCCAAAAGGTGTGCCTAGCGCACCGACCAATCAGTCACCGTGGAGAGCGATATGTCTGTCGTAACGATAGCAGAGCAGTCGGGTGTTGCACTGGTCACCCTGAATCGTCCTGACGCTAATAATGCGCTGAATCGAGCCCTTTCCGAGGCAATTATTACAACGTTCACTGAGCTTGCCGGTTCGACGACGGTGCGCGCTATTGTGCTCACCGGGGCGGGCCGCAGTTTTTGCGCTGGCGTTGATTTAAAGGCTTTATCGGATGAGCCAGAAATGCTCTCGACAGGGATGGGGCTGGGTCCAGATTCGCCTATCGTCGCCGCATTAGAACACTGCCCGCAGCCCATCATAGGCGCGATCAATGGTGCAGCCGTGACGGGTGGTTTTGAATTGGCCTTGGCGTGTGATTATTTGTTTGCGAGCATTCATGCTCGTTTTGCCGATACGCATGCGCGCGTCGGTATTTTACCAGGATGGGGTTTGTCTCAAAAGTTGGCTCGCATCATTGGCATCAACCGTGCTCGTGAAATGAGTTTAGCGGGTAATTTTATTGATGCTCATCGTGCGGAGGCCTGGGGTCTAGTGAATCGAGTTTGTAGCCCAGAGACCCTGATGGACGAGACGTTGGCGAGCGCAGCCCAAGTGGCTGACGGCGATGCCAAAGCCGTGGTTGCCTTGAAGGCGCTGATGAACGATGGCGCAAAACAAAACCTGGGTGATGCGCTAATGCTAGAGGGCGAGCGGGGTAATGCTTTCGCCAAAACTGTCGATTACAGCCAGATGGGTGAGCGCCTGGCGGCACTGCGACAGCGAGCAGCGAAACAATAGTGCTAGGGGGCGTGCGCGTGGACGCCAAGTCAAGCTTCGCCGGTGACTAACAGGACTGGGAGCGGTAATCATGGGATTGTTGGGATCAGGCGTGTTGCTATGGAGTCTCGCCCATTTAATGAAGCGAGTGGCACCGGGATGGCGGTCTCGATTGGGCAGCGCTGGCAGACCGCTGGTGGCTGTATCGATTGTCCTGTCGGTCGTCCTGATGATCCTCGGTTACCAGCCGGCTGAAGGACCCATATGGTGGGCGCGGCAGAGTACCCTGGTTGGCATCAACAATCTGCTGGTGTTAGTCAGCTTTTACATTATCGCGGGTTCAATTATCGGTGCGCGCATCAGCCGTTTCATCCGGCATCCGCAATTGACCGCGATCAAGCTTTGGGCTGTCGCGCATGTGTTAGTCAATGGGGACCTTGCATCACTGACGCTCTTTGGTGGTCTACTGATCTGGGCGGTGCTGGCCGTGATACTGATTAATCGGCAAGAAGAACCGCCGGTGCTGGAGCAAAGCCCGATCGCATGGGCGCCCGAGGTGGGTGCCTTGAGTGCCGCTATCGTCATTTATGGGCTGGTTGGCTACGTTCACGGATGGCTCGGATACCCCGTTCATGGCTGAATGGACGTTAGCCCAGCGATGACGACACGCTTCGCATTAACGGATAGCCACATCAGGCGTGCCTTAGACCAGTTGTCACAGGATCACGCGCCAATACAAGGCGCGCTGAGTCAGGTGGGTTACCCGGCACCGCGACGGCGCGATCACTCATTCGGGTCGCTGGCTCGCATCATTATCGGGCAGCAGCTCTCGACTAAAGCTGCAGCGACCATCACCACGCGTGTTGAGGCCGCGGCAGGCGCAGAGCTGACGCCGTCTTCGGTGCAATCACTCTCCCCAGAAGTGTTGCGAGAGGCCGGATTATCGCGGCAAAAAATAGCGTATTTACAGGCGTTGTCGGAGGCAGTGACTTCCAATGCCCTGCCCCTTAAGGAGCTGCCTCGTTTGAGCGATGATGAGGTTGAGTCGGCCATTACTGGGGTAAAAGGGTTGGGCCGATGGTCAGCGCATATGTACATGATGTTTGCGCTGGGACGTCCCGATGTTTGGCCGAGCGGTGATCTGGCTGTCCGAGTGGGGTTTGGCCGTATCATGGCGTGGCCAGACCGACCCGATGAGAAAAAAGTCATTGCGCGCGGTGCCGTGTTCTCGCCCCACCGTAGCGCTCTAGCATTGTTGTGTTGGCATTTTTACAGTGAGGCGCCGCTGTGAGCTTCAGCGAGTGGGATCGGCAATGTATGACCTTGGCGCTAGACGAGGCACGCCGTGCGGCGACTCGCGGCGAGGTGCCCGTAGGCGCGGTATTGACTCGTGATCACCGCGTGCTCGCCAATAGCGGTAATGCGCAAATTGAGCTCCATGATCCAACGGCGCACGCAGAGATCAGGGTGTTGCGCGACGCGGCGGTCAGAGAGGGCAATTACCGGTTGCCGGGTACCACGCTGTATGTCAGCTTGGAGCCCTGCACGATGTGTTGTGGTGCCTTGATTCACGCGCGGGTTCAAACGCTGATCTTCGGCACGCGTGAGCCGCGCTCTGGAGCAGTGATTAGTGCGGCTCAGACGCTCGATAATCCGCTGTTGAATCATCGGGTGCAGTGGCGGGAAGGATTGGAGGAGACAGAGGCGGCGGCGCTATTACGAGCCTTTTTCAAGGCGCGGCGGTAGTCAGCCAGTTGAGCGCTCAAAGCACGGGCAGTGTGATGGAGCGCAGCGATTCGGGCAGCAGTGTGTCCACTTCTATTGGCGGTGCGATGCGACTCTCTGGCAGTGCCTGTAGTTTCAACATCCCTTCGTAATGACGAATATTGTCGACATAAGTCACCGCTTGCGGCCCCTGGGCGAAGCCGAATTTAGTCAGGGGAAAAAACTCGGGATGCTGCAGCTGGGGCAGCTGAGCTCTCACATCCGGCCAAAAATGCGGGTCACCGCTAGCCTGCTGCGTTATGATTCTGGCGTCCTCTAAATGACCCATGCCAATGTTATAGGCGGCTAATGCCATTGACGTCCGGTCGGGTTCCTCTATATCTGCCGGGAGTCGTCTGAGCAGGTTTTTAAAAAATCGAGCGCCGCCGCGAAGGCTCTGCTGTGCGTTCGTCCGGTCCTCAACACCCAACTCGTCGGCAGTACTGCGAGTGAGCATCATCATGCCTCTCACACCCGTGGGAGATCGTGCTTTGGGATTCCAATGAGATTCTTGATAAGCCATGGCGGCCAGCAGTTGCCAGTCCATTTGGTATTCCAGTGCCACCGTTTGGATCAGCGGTTGCCAGAGAGGTAGGTCGGTGGCTATTTTCCGCTGAAAAGTCAGCGAACCAACGCGCGACGCATGTTCGTAGCGCCCAAAGTACTGTCTTTCTAGTTTTGCGAGGTCTCCGTTTTGATGGGCCTGCTGGATAAATTGGTTGATCAGATCCAGTGATGTTGTGTCTTCAGCAGACTCAGGCAAATACCAGACTACCGGTGCAGGCTCGCCGACCTCCAACCCCGCCACCATTCTGGGAAAGAGGCGCTGTTCAACACTTAACGTTAGGGAATTTACGACGGCTAGCTCTGCTTTTTCTTCAGTAACCAGTTGCATCAACTCCAGCGAATCAACGGCGTGTATTTCTCGCCATGACAACTGAGGTAACTCAACCTGAAGGCCCTCTAAGAGTTCGGTATGAGCACTCCCCGCGACCACGACTAAATCACGGTCAACCAACTGTGGCAGCGATCGAGGACGTAACTTTCCTGATTTATATGCCACCAGTGCCTGCTGTCGTAGATAGGGTAAAGAGGCCTGAAATTGTTCATCGCGTTGAGCACTCTGAGTGAGGCCGGCAGCGGCAAGGTGTCCCTCGCCCCGAGCTAGCATGGCAAACAATTCGGGTAGGCTGAACGCTACCTTTACCCGCAGCGTCATACCGTGTTGCTCGGCAAAGGCCCGCGCCAGTTCGTAGTCGAGGCCGGCTTCGTTGTCACCCTCAAAATAGTAAGTGGTTGGCGTATTACGTGTCAGCATAATGAGCTCACCCCCTGGCGCTATGGGTGCGAGATCCGACGTGTCTTGGCAGCTACAGAGCAGCGCCATTAAGATAATGAGTGGAAAGCGAGTCGCCATGGGGTAAGTGTAGAGGGTCCTGCCGGCGGGTGACACAATAATGAAGGTTTCGTTGCCTCCGCACGTCGGGAGGTGTGCACCCTTAATCACCGAAGGGGTATAATCTGGCTGCCCAGTTGTTCAGGAATTCCAGATGCTTGTCCTGCCCGGATCCCCCGCGTTGTCCAACGCGCGTTTTCAGCTGCTCGCGGCGGAAATCGCCGCATTGGAAGGAGACTGGCAACTGCGTGAGGTGGTTTACGCCTATGCGGTTGATGTTGCTGCGCAAGGGTCGGTTGACGCACCGCGACTGGCCGCGCTGTTGCAACCTGGTACCGCCGCGATAGCCGATGCTGGCATGCTCACCCGACCCGGGCAGCGCGTCGTCATGCCGCGCCTGGGCACTATTTCACCCTGGTCGAGCAAAGCCACCGATATCGCCCGTAATTGCGGGTTTGCAGAGGTACAACGTGTTGAGCGAGTGACGGTGGTCGGCGTCGATGGTCTTCGGCCGAGAGACGATTGCAGCGCACTGGATGCGGTCATTCACGATCGTATGGTGGAAACGGTTGTCGGTACAATGGATGCCGTGGCCTCACTCTTTGATCGCACCGAACCGGCGACCTATACCGAGGTTGACCTGCTGGGTGCGGGGCAGCCGGCACTCGAAGCGGCTAATTTGCAACTGGGTTTGGCGTTGATCGACGACGAATTGGATTACCTAGCCGAGGCCTTCGAGACGCTTGGCCGAAATCCTCGCGATATCGAATTGATGATGTTTGCACAGGCAAACTCAGAGCATTGCCGGCACAAAATTTTCAATGCCAGTTGGGAAATTGATGGGGTTGATGAAACCCATTCCCTGTTCGCTATGATCCGGCATACCCACGAGGTGGGGGGGGAGAATGTGTTATCGGCGTACTCCGATAACGCCGCTGTTGTGGCCGGTCATACTGCAGGTCGCTTTTATCCTGATCCAGTTGATCAAGTCTGGCGCTTTAACAACGAAGCCATTCACCTGTTGATGAAAGTAGAGACGCACAATCACCCGACCGCTATTGCACCCTTTGCGGGCGCTGGCACGGGCGCGGGAGGAGAGATTCGTGATGAGGGTGCGGTGGGCCGCGGTTCGCGCCCGAAGGTCGGATTGGCAGGGTTTTCCGTCTCTCACTTGGAGATTCCCGAGCTGCCTCGACCCTGGGAGCTTCAGTATGGCAGGCCGGGTCGCATCGTTTCGCCACTGCAGATTATGATCGATGGCCCCATTGGCGCCGCCGCGTTTAATAACGAATTCGGTCGCCCTAATATTGCGGGATATTTTCGGACCTTTGAGTCGGATGAGGTCAGTGGAGTTCGCGGTTATCACAAGCCCATCATGATCGCAGGCGGCTATGGCAATATCCGGCAAGAACACGTTGAAAAAGGGGAGTACTCTGCCGGTGCGAAACTCATCGTACTGGGCGGGCCGGCCATGCTGATTGGCCTTGGCGGCGGCGCTGCTTCATCTATGGCCAGCGGTGACAGTGCTGAGGATCTCGATTTTGCCTCGGTACAAAGACAAAACCCGGAAATCCAACGCCGGTGTCAGGAGGTGATCGATGCCTGCTGGAGCCTAGGCGAGCACAACCCCATCGCGTTTATTCATGATGTCGGCGCGGGTGGCTTGAGCAATGCCCTGCCCGAACTGGTCAAAGACGGCGGACGGGGCGGGCGTTTTGAGCTTCGCGACATACCCAACGATGAGCCCGGTATGACGCCGCTCGAAATCTGGTGTAACGAGTCTCAAGAACGTTATGTCATGGCTGTCGAGCCCGAGCAATTAGCAGTCTTCGAGCAGATCTGTGAACGAGAGCGCTGCCCCTTTGCGGTCGTGGGCGAAGCGACGCAAGCGATGCATTTGGCGTTAACTGACAACGCATTTACAGACCTGCCCATCGATCTGCCCATGTCGCTGTTATTTGGTAAGCCCCCCAAAATGCATCGTCGCACCACCCGGCCTTCGATGCTGGGTGATGCCTTTGATCACCAGGGCGTGTCGTTGGCTGAATCGGTAGAGCGGGTATTGACCTTCCCTGCGGTGGGTTCAAAAAGCTTTTTGATCACGATCGGTGACCGCAGCGTGACCGGGATGGTCGCGCGCGATCAAATGGTGGGGCCTTGGCAAGTTCCCGTTGCTGACTGTGCGGTGACAACGGTGTCTTTGGATTCGCATGAGGGAGAAGCGATGGCAATGGGCGAACGGACGCCTGTTGCTTTGCTCAATGGCCCTGCTTCGGGACGTATCGCGGTGGCCGAGGCCCTCACTAATTTGTTGGCAGCGCCGGTTGCGTCGCTCACTGATATCAAGCTGTCGGCGAATTGGATGTGTGCGGCGGATCATGCCGGTGACGATGCGATCCTGTATGACACCGTGGCGGCGGTAGGACTTGAATTTTGTCCTGCGTTGGGGATCACGATTCCCGTCGGCAAGGACTCTATGTCGATGCGGACCGCCTGGCAGGACGCGGGACAGGATCGCGCTGTGACCGCTCCGGTTTCGTTAATTGTTTCCGCATTTGCGCCGTGTGGTGATGTCCTTAAGGTACTGACGCCAGCACTGTCGCCGCGCGAAGATACGGTGCTATTACTGATCGATCTCGGCCGTGGACAAGACCGCCTAGGTGGCTCGGTGTTGGCTCAGGTATGGAGTCAGTTAGGACAGACACCGCCAGACGTCATGCCACAAGACATGCGGGCACTCTTTAATTTCCTGTTGGCGCTCAAATCGAAAGACTGGATTTTGGCTTATCACGATCGGTCCGATGGTGGATTGCTGGTGTCGCTATTAGAGATGGCGTTTGCGGGCCGTTGTGGGTTACAGATTGACCTTACGGTGGATCGCGAAGCCGCTGCTGCGAGGCTTTTCTCGGAAGAGATTGGTGTCGTTATTCAGGTCGCAAAGCAACACGTCGACGCGATCGTGTCGCTGGCGGCTGAGTTGGGCCTCGAGGGCATGGTGTCCTCCGTAGGGACGCCGCGATTGGACGAGCGTATTGTCGTGAACACCCCACAGTTTGAACTGATGGATAGCAATCGAGGGGCGTTGCAGGCGCTGTGGAGTGAGACCAGCCATGCGATTGCGCGGCGGCGTGACAATGCCGACTGTGCCGATCAGGAATTAGCTGCGATCCAGCAAGCTGATCCTGGTTTGTCGGCGGCGTTGACCTACGATTGTGATGAAGACATTGCGGCCCCTTTCATCGCGACGGGCAGTCGGCCTCGAGTGGCCATTTTACGAGAGCAAGGGGTGAATGGTCAGATGGAGATGGCTGCGGCATTTGATCGGGCCGGATTTACGGCGGTTGATGTTCATATGAGTGATGTGATGGCGGGCACACAGGATTTGACTGACTGCCATGGTTTGGCAGCCTGCGGCGGGTTCTCTTACGGCGATGTGCTTGGCGCTGGCGAGGGATGGGCAAAGAGTATTTTGTTTAATGATGCCGTCAGGGCGCGCTTTGAGCAGTTTTTTGCCAGAACAAATACTTTTTCGCTGGGTGTCTGCAATGGCTGTCAGATGATGTCCGCATTACAGTCGATCATTCCGGGGAGCGATCACTGGCCACGTTTTGCTCGCAACTATTCTGAGCAGTACGAAGCGCGCCTGTCGTTGGTGCGAATTGAGTCCTCGCCGTCTGTTTTGTTCAAAGACATGGAGGGCTCTTATTTGCCGATTGTCGTGGCGCATGGTGAAGGACGCGCTCAGTTTTCACAGACCAGCAATGCCAACGCGCTTGAGGCAGCCGGTTTGGTCGCACTCCGGTTTATCGATCACCACCATAATGTGACAGAGAATTACCCTTTCAATCCCAATGGTTCACCGGGCGGAGTCACTGGATTGTGCAATAGCGATGGTCGAGTCTCGATTATGATGCCCCATCCGGAACGCGTCTTCCGTGCGGCGCAGATGTCTTGGCGACCCTCTGAATGGGATCAGGACTCGGGCTGGATGCGGTTATTTCGCAATGCGCGCGTCTGGCTCGGGTGACATCGGCGTGGTGTTGCGGCCATTGAGTCGGTACACTCCGCGCCTATTTCATAGACCTAACGTCACCACGACAACGACAACAGCGACAATGAAGCGATGATAAATCATTACCCCCTTTGGAAAAATGTGTTGATCCTCATTGTGGTCGCCGGCGGCTTCTTTTACGCCGCGCCCAATTTATATGCCCCCGACCCGGCATTGCAGATTGCCGGTGCCAGCAGCTCTCAGACGATCGACAAGCCCATACTAGGTCGTGCTGAGCAGGCGCTGACCGACGCGGGAATACCCTTTTTTGGCGAGGTCATTCAGGAGCAGGGTAAGTCTGCGCTGTTGAGATTGACCGATCGTGATCAGCAGTTGCGGGCTCAGGCCGTCGTGGCGAGGGAGCTCGGTGACGGGTTTATTGTGGCGCTCAATTTGGCACCGACGACACCAGACTGGTTGCTGCAAGGCGGTGCAACGCCCATGAAGTTAGGCCTTGATCTGAGCGGAGGCGTTCATTTTAAGCTAGAAGTTGACGTTGCCGCGGCAACGGAACGGCGGCTTGAGCAATACGAGATCGGTATTAAAAAGCGGCTGCGTGAAGAGCGGGTTCGCGGACGAGTCAGTCTCGATGGCCAGCGCGCTGTGATGCAATTTCGTGCCGAGGCCGATCGGGAGGCCGCACGCAAGCTGGTTGCCGAGCTTTACCCAGAGTTGTTCCTCGATCGAGTCGATGAGGCGGATGCTTGGTTGTTATACGGAAACGTCACCGAGCAAACGATTACCGAACTGGTGGACTATGCGGTGACCCAAAATCTGACCACGATTCGTAATCGCGTCAATGAGTTAGGTGTTTCTGAGCCGTTAGTGCAGCGGCAAGGCCGCAACCGCATTGTGGTAGAGCTGCCTGGTATTCAAGATACAGCAGAAGCGAAGCGCATCTTGGGTAAGGTGGCTAATTTGGAGTTCCGGCTCGTTGCCGAGGCCAATGCTCCGATATCGGAACGACAGCGATTTGAGTATCGCAGCGCGGATCGCGAGGGCATGACTGAGTGGCTAGAGCGCGACGTGATTATCTCAGGTGAGAGTGTTTCCAACGCGCAGGCTGGTTTTGATCAGAACAGCCAGCCCAATGTCTCCATTAGTTTGGATGGTGAAGGTGGGATGCTGATGTCGCGGGCGACGCGTGCCAATGTGAAACGACGCATGGGCGTATTGTTTATCGAGCGCAAGTATCGGACGCGTTACGAGGTGACGGAATCCGGGGAAGAAGTTGCCAAACGGATTCCCTATGACGAAAAGAAGCTGCTGACCGCGCCGGTGATTCAGTCGGCACTGGGCGCGCAGTTTCAGATTACCGGACTCGACAACCCCGGAGAGTCGTCAGAGCTGGCGCTAATGTTGCGTGCCGGCGCACTGGCAGCGCCGATTACTTTTGTCGAAGAGCGCACGGTCGGGCCCTCTTTAGGGGCCGAAAATATTCGCTTGGGTACAAAATCAGTGCAAGTCGGGTTGGCCCTCGTCGTGATCTTTATGATGCTGTATTACCGGGTTTTTGGCGTTGCGGCAGTGCTTGCCCTGAGCGGCAATCTCGTCCTGTTGGTGGCCATTATGTCGTTGCTGGGCGCCACACTGACACTGCCAGGTATTGCCGGGATCGTGTTGACCGTTGGCATGGCAGTTGACGCCAATGTGTTGATCTTTGCGCGTATTCGAGAAGAAATTCGGGGCGGCGCCCCCCCTCAAACAGCGATTGGTCAGGGTTTTGACCGTGCGGTTGTCACGATTCTCGATGCCAATATCACCACCTTGATTGTGGCGATCATTCTTTATGCCATCGGAACAGGTCCGGTCAAAGGGTTTGCGGTCACACTGTCAGTCGGCATTATCACCTCCATGCTGTCCTCCATTATTGGCACGAGAGCACTGGTGAATTTATTTTATGGCGGCCGAAGGGTGCAGGCACTGTCAATTGGGGGCGTTGGCGGAACCAAGGTCGCGCAACAGGGGGCAGCGGAATGAATCCCATTCCTTTCATGAAGTGGCGCTGGGTCGCCATCGCCTTATCGGGCTTAGCCATCGTCACGGCGGTCGCCTCTTTGAGCCTGCAGCAATTGAACTGGGGCCTCGATTTTACAGGCGGTACGTTGATCGAGGTGGCTTACAGCGACAGCGCCGATCTGAGCTCGATTCGATCTGTATTGGCTGAGGAGGGTTACGACGGCGCGGTAGTAGTCAGCTTTGGCACAGACCGAGATGTTTTGGTGCGCTTACCTGACGGTTATTCCGATGAGCAGGGCGCGCTGATGGTGGATAAACTGCGCAGCAGCACCGATATGGCGATTGAATTGCGCCGCATTGAATTTGTGGGGCCGCAGGTGGGGGATGAGCTGAGGGACGATGGGGGCATCGCGATGCTGACGGCGTTGGGTCTCGTAATGCTCTACGTTGCGTTTCGTTTCCAGATAAAATTTGCGCTGGGCGCGGTGCTCGCACTAGCCCATGATGTGATCGTGACGTTGGGGTTTTTCTCACTGACGGGTCTCGAATTTGACCTAACAGTGCTTGCTGCTCTGCTGGCGGTAGTCGGTTATTCGCTTAATGACACGATCGTCGTGTCCGATCGGATAAGAGAGAATTTGCGCAAAATACGGCGGGCTGAAGCGATTGAGGTGATTAATATCTCGCTGACCGAGACCTTGGGTAGAACATTGGTGACATCGCTAACCACGCTATTGGTGTTGGCTGCACTAGCTTTATTCGGCGGAGAAATGATTTTTGGCTTCGCGGTAGCGCTGCTAGTGGGTGTGACCGTGGGGACCTACTCTTCGATGTATGTGGCCTCCACCACCTTACTGCAACTCGGCGTGAGCAAAGAGGATGTCATGGTGCCAGAGCGAGAGGGAGCGGACCAGGAGGGCATGCTGCCTTAATCCTGTCGTTTGTCCCGGTCAACTTTTATGTTCGGGATGCTCAGACTGTGCCTGACCACCGTACAAGGGGTAATAACTGACGCATCAGCTTGCTGTTACCGCACACCACATTGCCGCTGTCATACCAGTGCTCTCCGCCTGATAAATCAGTGATCAATCCGCCGGCCTCGCGGATCAAGAGTGCCCCTGCGGCGATATCCCATTCACTGAGTCCCATTTCCCAAAAGCCGTCCAGTCTGCCTGCCGCGACATAAGCCAGGTCAAGGGCGGCTGAGCCACCCCGCCGGACGCCCATGGAGCGGCCAGTCACTGCAGCGAGCGATTGTGTATACCAGTCTAAGTGCTCATCGCAGTGCCCTAAGAACGGGATACCGGTGCCCAGAAGGGTCTCCTGAAGGTCTTTGCGGTCGGACACCCGGATGCGATGGCCATTGAGCTGTGCGCCCCGGCCTCGAGAGGCAATAAACTCTTCCTGTCTGACGGGATCGTAGACCACCGCATGCTCAATCTTGCCGCGATGCACACAGGCAATACTGATCGCATAGTGAGGTATGCCACGCATAAAGTTGCTGGTGCCATCGAGTGGGTCAATGATCCAGGTGTATTCGGAGTCCTCATTACCTGATAGACCGCTTTCCTCGCAGAGGAAGCGATGTTCTGGATAGGCTTTATTGAGGTGGTACAGAATTTCTTTTTCTGCCGCGATGTCAACGTCGGTGACGTAATCTGCGGCTGCTTTATGACGAAAGCCGACTCGATCCATGTCGTCGGAAGCACGCATGATCAGGTCTCCCGCTTTGCGGGCGGCGCGCAGCGCCATGGTGGCGGTCGGTTCCATGCCGTATCTCGAACTGGTGTGGCGGCGGATGATAACAGGGGGAGAGGGAGGCGGATACGCCTCTGCTAAACTCTGCGCGAATATCGATTCATGACACGACTTGGGTCGGCAGGGTCGCGACGTCAGCGAGGCGCTGACTGCTCTTTTGGCGACGAGACTTGAGTCGGGCAGACCACACTAGGGACACCAAACCATGAGTGCCGAGAACATCGACATTGTTTTAGTTAATACCACCCACAGTGGCAACATTGGTGGCGTTGCGCGCGCGATGAAAAATATGGGTTTGACGCGCCTCACCCTCGTAGCGCCACTGAAATACCCTGCACCAGAGGCCGTTTGGCGCGCTGCATCAGCAGGCGATGTCCTCGAAAACGCGCGTGTGGTAGAAACGCTCGATGAGGCCATCGCAGAGTGTCAGTTTGTGGTCGGTACCAGTGCGAGAGCCCGGCGCATCCCTTGGCCGATTCAGGATGCGCGGCAATGTGCTCAGCGTATTGCACAACATTCTGCTACCGAGCGCGTGGCCATTTTATTTGGTCGCGAGGATCGCGGATTGCTGAACGAGGAGTTGCAGCGATGCAACTTGCATTGTCACATTCCCACTCATGAAGCGTATTCGAGTTTGAATCTGGCGATGGCGGTGCAAATTGTCGCCTATGAGTTGCGGATGTTGCAGATGGGCGGACAGGCAGGGTTGCCCGAAGACGCCGATTGGGATACTCCCTTCGCCAAAGCAGACGACATGGCGCGGTTTTATGAACACCTTGAAACCACGTTGGTCGATATCGGGTTTTTGGATCCCGCGGCGCCTAAACAGTTAATGCCGAGGCTAAACCGCTTATTTAATCGGGTTCGACTCGATGAAATGGAGCTCAATATTCTGCGCGGTATACTCACCGAAACGCAAAATACGGCCCGCCGCACAAGAAGTTAAACCACTTTCGGCTATTCTTGACTAAAATACTCGGGAATAGGACAATCCCGACCATGAAGTTAACCACGCGCGGACGCTATGCCGTCACGGCCATGCTGGATCTTGCCATTAATGGGGGTCCCAAGCCGGTGTCATTGGCAGATATATCGGGAAGACAGGAGATATCCCTGTCGTACCTAGAGCAGTTATTTGCCAAGTTGCGGCGAGGCAAATTGGTAACCAGCGCGCGGGGCCCGGGTGGCGGATATCGGTTAGCAAGAAGCGGCACCGACATCTTTGTGGCACAGATTATTGATGCAGTGGACGAAGCGGTTGATGTCACGAATTGCCAGGGGAAAGGCAACTGCCATCATGGAGAGACCTGCCTGACACACCATTTGTGGGAGGACTTATCAGGCCAGATACACGATTTTCTGAGCCAGATCAGCCTCGGCGATCTCATGGAACGGCGCCAGCGAGAACGGACCGCTTCTCGACCGGCGGAAGGCCTATTGCAAACGTTGTCCTTAGGATGACTTATTCAGGGTGGTTCAGCAGAGCAATCCTTTACCGTAAATAGAATGAGCCAGTTGGCTCGAGCGAGAAAAAAAGCGATGAATGCACCAGTCACTGTCAGTACCCCGATTTATCTCGATTATCTGTCGACGACACCGGTAGACCCTAGAGTCGTTGCCGCAATGACCGCCTGCATGTCGACCGAGGGTGTTTATGGCAACGCGGCATCGCGCTCTCATGTCTTCGGATGGAAAGCAGAAGAAGCCGTTGAGAATGCGCGCAGTCAAGTCGCCGAGCTCATCAACGCGGATCCTCGCGAGATCGTGTGGACTTCGGGTGCCACCGAGTCAGACAACTTGGCGATTAAAGGGGTGGCTCACTTCTATCATAAGAAGGGTAAGCACATTATTACCTCTAAGATTGAGCACAAGGCGGTACTGGATACCTGTCGCCAACTCGAGCGCGAGGGCTACGAGGTGACCTATCTTGATCCGGATGAGCAGGGGCTGACAACGCCTGAGATGGTGCAAGCTGCGCTGCGCGAGGACACGATCTTGGCGAGCGTGATGCACGCCAATAACGAGATTGGTGTCGTCAATGATATCGCGGGAATCGGTGAAATTTGCCGCGCTGCAGGCGTGTTGTTTCACGTTGACGGCGCTCAAAGCGTGGGCAAGATACCGGTCGATCTGGAGCAAATGAAGGTCGATCTTTTGTCGATGTCGGCGCACAAGATGTATGGGCCAAAGGGCGTAGGGGCACTCTATGTCCGCCGCAAACCCCGCGTTCGCCTGGAAGCGCAGATGCACGGTGGTGGCCACGAGCGCGGCATGCGATCGGGCACTTTGGCCACTCACCAGCTGGTGGGCTTCGGCGAGGCCGCTCGGATAGCGCACGAGGAAATGGCGACAGAGTCAGCGCAGTCAGAGGCGCTTCGTGAGCGATTTTGGGACGCTATCAGTGACATTCCAGAGGTCTACATTAACGGTGATCGAGAGCAGCGCTTGCCGGGAGCACTCAATGTGAGTTTTGCGTTTGTTGAGGGGGAATCGCTGATTATGTCACTGCGAGATTTGGCTATTTCGAGTGGGTCGGCCTGCACCTCAGCCAGTTTGGAGCCTTCTTACGTGCTGCGTGCACTGGGGCTGAATGACGAAATGGCGCATAGTTCTTTGCGCTTTAGTTTTGGCCGGTTTACCACCGAAGCCGAAGTGGATCATGCCGTAAAGTGTGTGCGCCATGCCGTAGAAAAATTACGAGAGCTCTCGCCGCTTTGGGACATGTTCCAAGACGGCGTTGATCTCAATACAATCGAATGGGCTGCGCATTAAAGTAGCCTTTAAGGCCTCAGGGAGATAACCATGGCGTACAGTGACAAAGTGATTGACCACTATGAGAACCCTCGTAACGTGGGTAAGTTTGACGAAGCCGACGACAGTATCGGCACGGGAATGGTAGGCGCTCCAGCCTGCGGCGACGTGATGCGACTGCAAATTCAGGTGAGTGATGATGGCATTATCGAAGATGCCAAATTTAAGACCTACGGCTGTGGGTCAGCGATCGCATCGAGCTCGCTCTTGACCGAATGGGTCAAGGGAAAGAATTTGGATGAGGCGGCCTCGATCAAAAATACAGAAATTGCACAGGAGCTCTCCTTGCCGCCTGTCAAAATCCACTGCTCTGTATTGGCTGAAGATGCCATTAAAGCTGCCGTACAAAACTATCGCGAGAAGCGGGATAGCTAAATGACTATTAGTCTCACTAACGAAGCGGCGCAGCACGTAAGCCGGCAGTTATCGAGCCGCGGTAAGGGTGAGGGCATCCGTATTGCGGTGAAAACGTCGGGATGTTCTGGGCTGGCTTACGTTTTGGAATTCGTCGATCAGGCGGAGCCAGAGGACACCGCTTTCGAGTCCGATGGGGTCAAGGTGTTTGTAGATCCTAAAAGCCTTGTCTACCTAGACGGGACGGTGGTGGACTTTGCCAAAGAGGGCCTCAACGAGGGCCTCGAGTTTCGCAACCCCAACGTGGCAGGTGAGTGTGGTTGTGGCGAGAGCTTCACGGTCTGACTGTGAGCGCGACGGCGGGCGCAGCGGCGCGCGACTATTTTTCGTTGTTTAACGTAGAGCCCAGTTTCACGATTGATGAAACTGTATTGGAGCAGGTGTATCACTCCTTATTGTCACAGTTCCACCCTGATCGCTATGCCGGCAAACCGCAAGTGGAACAGCGTGTGGCAGCGCAGCTCTGCGCAGATATCAATGCGGGATACCGCACGCTGTTGGGCGAGGTCACTCGAGCACAATATTTATTGCAGCATAGCGGCGTCGATCTTCGCGCGGCTGAGCGTGAGGGCGTCGGAGCGGATTTTTTGATGACACAAATACTGTTGCGTGAGCGCCTTGAATCGATTGCCGAATCGGATCCGGCGAGCCGCCAAGCGCTGGTGCGCGATGTCGACGAGCACTATGGCGCGAGTCGTGAGCGCTTTGCCGAAGCAGCACAGTCAGCGTCGTGGCGTGACGCTGCCCGCTACTGGCAGGAGATGTGCTATCTCGAAAAGTTGGTCGATGCGACGGGTTCTCGGGGTCGTTAGATGGTGCTTCTTCAGATATTGGAGCCAGGCGAATCGCCGGACCTCACCGCTACGCGCAGCATAGCAGTGGGTATCGACTTGGGGACAACGAATAGCCTCATCGCGCAGTTCGATGGTACACAGGTGCGCGTTTTTGAGGACGAGTCAGGCCAACCGTCCTTGCCCTCGGTGGTGCATTATGGCGCTGAGTCGACGCAAGTGGGGGGCGCGGCGCTGGCGTTAGCCAATGAGCAGCCTGAGAACACTATTGCGTCCGCGAAGCGTATGTTGGGTCGCGCACGCCAAGACGTTGCCGATGATCCGTATGCCAATTTAACGACTGACGGTGCGCTGGCGTTTGCGACCGATCAGGGCAACAAAACACCGGTAGAGGTCTCTGCTGCCATTCTTGACGCTCTCAAGATCCGCGCTGAGGGGCATCTGGAGAGCCCGATTGCGGGCGCGGTGATCACTGTGCCAGCTTATTTTGATGACGCACAGCGCCAAGCCACGCGTCAAGCTGCAGAATTAGCAGGCATTAAGGTACTGCGCTTACTGAATGAACCCACCGCAGCGGCCGTGGCTTATGGTCTGGAGGAGCAGGCAGAGGAATCCTCTTTGCTAGCCGTTTATGATCTTGGTGGGGGTACGTTTGATATCTCTATCCTCAGAATGCGCGCAGGGTTATTTGAAGTGCTCGCAACCGGAGGCGATAGCGCATTGGGCGGCGATGATTTTGATCGTGAAATCGCCCGCTATGCGATGACCGAGTTGGGCATCACGGACCCCACACCGCGGCAGCGTCGCACGTTATTGAGTCTTGCTCGGCATGCCAAGCAGACATTGAGTGAATCGTCCGAGGTTCAGATTGACGGTAGCGCCTTGGGTAGCGATGTGCCGCCGCTCTCGCTGACACGGCATACCTTAGAGACTTTGATTGAGCCCTACATTGAGCGCACGCTCGTAGCGTGTCGGCAGGCATTAAACGACGCCGGCGTTGAGTCGGTTGATCGGGTCGTGCTGGTCGGTGGCTCAACCCGCACTCCTGCTGTCGCTCAGGCTGTTGCGGGGTGCTTTGGCCAGACGCCGTTGTGTATCCTCGATCCGGATCAGGTGGTGGCGATGGGCGCAGCCAGGCAGGCCGATATTCTGATTGGCAATCGCAGCGATAACGACGCGTTATTGCTGGATGTCATTCCCCTGTCCCTAGGCCTTGAGACTTATGGTGGACTAGCAGAACGCATTATCGATCGAAATAGCACGATCCCTATCGCGCGAGCGCAGGAATTTACGACTGCACGAGACGGGCAAACCGGTTTAGTCGTCCACGTTGTTCAAGGTGAACGCGAGCGGGTCGCAGATTGTCGTTCGCTGGCGCGCTTTGAACTGAACGGTATTCCACCGATGGTGGCGGGTGCGGCGCGGATAGAAGTGACCTTCCGGGTCGACGCGGACGGTATCCTGGAGGTGTCGGCAGTAGAGCAGCAGACCGGTGCACGCAGTGAGGTCGTCGTGAAGCCCGCGTTTGGTTTAGATGAGCGCGATATCACTGACATGCTGAAAGCCAGCTATGAGTTTGCGGCCGAGGATATGGTAGCCAGAAAGTTGGCAGAGGCAGGTGTCGAAGCGGAGGCGTTGCTTGAGGGCTTGCGCGTTGCTATGGCACAGGACGGCGATTTGCTGGAACGCGACGAAGCGCAGACATTAGATGAGGGGATGGCGCGATTAGAGGAGGTGTTGCAACAGGCTGATGCAGATGCCATTCGAGACAATACTGAAAAATTAGGGCGCGCTAGCGAGACGTTTGCCGCGCGAAGAATGGATCGCAGTATACAAAGTGCACTTCAGGGCATATCTGTGGGTCAACTAGACGCCGAAAGTTCGTAATGAAAGAGGCACATCATGGCTGAGATTGTTGTTTTACCGCATCATGACATTTGTCCCGAGGGGGCAGTCGTTGAAGCTAAGGCCGGAGAGAGTGTCTGTGAAGCGTTGTTGCGCCACGATATTGAGATCGAGCACGCTTGTGAGATGTCCTGTGCGTGTACCACTTGCCATGTGATCATTCGGGAGGGCTTTGAATCGATGGCCGAAGCCGATGAATTGGAAGAGGATTTTCTCGACAAAGCATGGGGCCTAGAGCCCGAATCTCGCTTGTCCTGTCAGGCGCCCGTGGGGACCGCGAATCTCGTGGTAGAGATACCGCGATACACGATCAATCACGCGTCGGAGCGGCATTAAGACACGGGCATTGTTGCCATGACACTGCCGTATAAACGCTTTATACTCCGCGCCCGCGGGTAAACACCCCTAAACAACACAGCGAAGAGTGGAGAGACACATGGCGGTGGAACGCACCTTATCGATAATCAAACCTGATGCGGTCGGGAAAAATGCCATCGGTCAAATCATCAGCCGCTTCGAGGAGGCGGGCTTGCGCGTCGTCGGAGCTAAAATGTTGCACTTATCTGACGCAGTAGCGGGTGGCTTTTACGCAGAACACAAAGAGCGCCCTTTTTATCCAGATTTGGTCTCCTTTATGACGTCAGGTCCTGTCGTGGTTCAAGTGCTTGAGGGCGAGGGTGCTATTGGTCGCAACCGCGAGCTGATGGGCGCAACCAACCCTCAGGAAGCAGCAGCTGGCACAATACGGGCCGATTTTGCGCAATCCATTGATGCCAATGCCGTTCACGGCTCCGATTCTGCAGCCTCTGCGGAGCGGGAGATCAGCTATTTCTTTGCCTCAAGCGAGATCTGCCCACGCTGATTCTCAGCGGGGTGCGGCGCCATGACAGCGTTGGATCAGCTGATTGCCACCACTCCCAGTGAGGAACGGGCCAACCTATTGGGTATGACCCGGGTCCAGCTTGAAGCTTTTTTTCTCGATCTGGGCGAGAAGCGCTTTCGCGCGCAGCAGGTGATGAAATGGATTCACCATCGGGGTGTGCTGGATTTTTCTGAAATGACGGATCTTGGTGTGGCGTTGCGAGCGCGTCTTGCCGATATTGCAGAGATCACCCCGCCTCGTATTGCTGAGCAACAAGACTCACAGGATGGCACCCGAAAATGGGCGATTGCTGTCGAGGGTGGTAGCTTGGTCGAGGCGGTACTGATTCCCGAGGGCGACCGTGCCACCTTGTGCGTATCGTCTCAGGTGGGCTGCAGTCTCGACTGCACATTCTGCTCTACCGGTAAACAGGGCTTCCAGCGAGATCTCAGTGCAGCAGAAATTATTGGTCAGGTTTGGTTGGCGATCAATTCTTATCAAGCGTGGCAGTCTGGAAAAGGGCGTGTCGTGACGAATGTGGTCATGATGGGCATGGGCGAACCCTTGCTCAATTTCGACAACGTGGTCGCCGCGATGAATCTCATGTGTGACGACTTAGCCTACGGTTTATCCAAGCGGAAGGTCACGTTATCGACATCAGGCGTGGTGCCTAATTTGGATCGATTGGCTGAATGGGCCGACGTGAGCCTCGCGGTATCCCTTCATGCTCCCAATGACGCGCTGCGCAATGAGATTGTCCCCATAAACCGCAAATACCCGATTGCTCGCTTATTGGCGTCAGCCAAGGCGTATCTCGATGCGCAAACAGATAAAAAACGGGTGGTCACCATTGAATACACGCTGCTGGCAGGCGTGAACGACAGTGTTGAACAGGCTCGTGAGCTGGCTGAGTTGCTCAGGGAGTATCCCTGCAAGATCAATTTAATCCCTTTTAATGACTTTCCTAACTCGGGCTATGAGCGGCCGAGTGGTAATGCGGTGACACGATTCTGGCAAGTGTTAGTCGATGCGGGATTTGTCGTTACGGTGCGAACAACCCGAGGCGACGATATCGACGCCGCCTGCGGTCAGTTGGTCGGAGAGGTGGTAGATCGCACGCGGCGATCTGCGCGTCATCGTGCTGGACGTGGTGATCACAGCCTGTTGCAATGAGGCTCACTAAGTGGGAGCGAGGGTAACAGGATGAGCCACTCAGTAACCGTGCAGTCCTTGGTGGTGAAGGCGATCTCGTCGATCTTCCTGTGTCTGTCCCTCGGGAGTGTGGCGGCAGCATTGTCGGGTTGTGTGACGGAGTACAGCGGCGGCACTCAGATGTCAGCGGACCCCGACGCAACAGTGGAGAAGCGCGTCTCTCTTGCGAGGCAATATATTGGGGTGGGTGATTGGGAAAATGCGAAGCGAAACCTAGAGCTTGCTCAGCAAATTGACCCCAATAGCGCTGAAGTCTTCGAGGCATTTGCGTTGGTATATCAAAGCACAGGTGAAAATGCGCTGGCTGAGGCACAGTTTCAGGCGGCCTTACAGGTTGACCCCTCCCTGTCTAGAGCGCGCAATAACTATGCCGCATTTCTCTATTCTCAGGGGCGATTTACCGAGGCTGAGCGGGAGTTCGAGCGGGTGACAGGCGATACGCTCTACAGCGGCCGGCCAATGACGTTCGTGAACTTGGGCTTGAGTCGATTGCAGTTAGGCGGCAAAAAGGAGGCGGAGGCGGCCTTTACGCGAGCGTTATCGATGGATCGGCGGAATTCAGTGGCGCTATTAGAGATGGGATTTCTCCGACTCGAAGCGGGTGATACTGTCGAGGCTGCGCGGTATCATAGCGATTACCGAGCAACCGCCCCGACGCAATCGCCAAGAGGTTTGCTGCTCGGGCTCGAAATTGCCAGTGCGGCGGGTGATACGGACACACTGAGTAGTTACGAGTTGGCATTGCGAAGCTTGTATCCAGATTCGTCTGAATATAGGTTATGGGAAGAGAGGCAGAATCGATAAGCAGAGCTCGGCACGATAGCCGGGTACGGGGAGAATAATAGCCATGAAGCAGCCGTCGCCGATAAAGCGCCGAGTCAGCAGGCAGATCTACGTAGGGAATGTCCCCATTGGCGGAGATGCGCCGATTGCGGTCCAAAGCATGACGAATACGGAAACCTGTGACGTTGACGCGACCGTCGCCCAAGTGAATGCCATTTCGGCAGCCGGCGCCGATATTGTCAGAGTGTCGGTGCCGAGTATGGAAGCGGCAGAGGCATTTCGCGACATTCGTGCACGAGCGGATGTTCCACTGATCGCCGATATCCATTTTGATCATAAGATCGCCTTAAAAGTGGCCGAATACGGTGTGGATTGCTTGAGAATTAATCCGGGTAACATCGGTCGCGAAGAAAAAGTGAAAGAAGTCATTGCTGCGTGTCAGGATCGGGGCATTCCCATTCGCATTGGTGTGAATGCGGGTTCATTGGGTAAGGACCTACTGCGCAAGTATCCCGAGCCGAATGCCGAGGCGTTAGTAGAATCAGCAATGCGTAATATTGAGATCCTAGATCGCCATGATTTCCAAGATTTTAAGGTCAGCGTGAAGGCGTCAGAAGTCTTTATGGCAGTGGAGGCGTATCAAAAACTAGCGCAGCAGATCGAGCAGCCGTTGCATTTGGGCATTACCGAGGCAGGTGGTCTTCGTGGTGGCACTGTCAAATCAGCGGTGGGTTTGGGTATGTTGCTCATGCAGGGTATTGGAGACACCATTCGTGTCTCCTTAGCCGCTGACCCCGTTGAGGAAGTCAAAGTCGGTTTCGAGATCCTCAAGAGTCTCAAGTTGAGGGCAAATGGCATCAACTTTATTGCCTGCCCGAGTTGCTCTCGACAGAACTTTGATGTGATTAGCACGATGAACACCTTGGAAAGTCGTCTTGACGATATCCGAACGCCGATGGACGTTGCGGTCATTGGCTGCATCGTGAATGGCCCTGGTGAGGCGCGCGAAGCCGACGTTGGCTTGACCGGTGCGACGCCGAGTAATCTGATTTATATCGGCGGTGAGCCTGACCACAAAGTCAGCAATCAGGATTTTGTCGACCACCTTGAATCAGTCATCCGAGAGCGAGCAGAGATCATTGAGGCGAAGCGCGCTGAGCGCGAGGCCAATATCATTTCCAGCACACACTGACTTTTGCTATGACGACATACCAAGCGATCCGCGGGATGGTCGACATCCTGCCAGAGCAGACGCCTTTGTGGCAGTCGATGGAGACCGCTGCGCTGGAGGTTTTGTCTGGCTACGGTTACGCAGAAATTCGACTGCCTATTATCGAGACGACCGGGCTCTTTGCCCGTTCGATTGGTGAGGTCACCGATATCGTCGAAAAAGAAATGTATACCTTTAACGATCGCAGTGAAAAAAGTATGACGCTGCGACCAGAGGGCACCGCTGGATGTGTTCGGGCTGTCGTGCAGCATAACTTGGCGATCACGCCACAAAAGCTATGGTATACCGGCCCCATGTTTCGCTACGAGCGACCGCAGAAAGGCCGACAGCGTCAGTTTCATCAGCTGGGTGTTGAGGCGTTTGGCGTAGCGACCCCGGATCAAGATGCAGAGCTGATTGCCCTGTGTCGCCAACTCTGGCGGCGGCTGGGGGTGGACGATGCGCTCACGCTAGAGATTAACTGTATTGGTGATAGTGCTGATCGGTCAAAGTACCGCGAGGCGCTGGTCGCCTACCTGTCTGAGCACCAAGAGTCTCTCGATGCCGACAGTCAGCGGCGACTGGAGAGTAACCCCTTGCGCATTTTGGATAGTAAAGATCCGGGTACGCAGGCTGTGCTCGAAGGGGCGCCTTCGTTGCCGGATTACCTCGACGCAGCAACACGCGAAGAGTTTGAGACTTTGCTGCAGTATCTGGCTGAGCTGGATATTGCTTACACCGTCAATCCGCGGTTAGTCAGAGGGCTCGACTATTACAATAAGACCGTGTTTGAGTGGACCACGACGCTGCTAGGTGCTCAAAGTACAGTGTGTGGTGGCGGACGGTATGACGGTCTGGTAGCGCTATTTGGGGGCAAACACACGCCAGCCGCAGGCTTTGCGGTCGGGCTAGAGCGGCTGGTCTTGCTCATGCAGGCGCTAGACATTACTGTCTCGCACCCGGTCGACCTGTACGTCATAACTGCAGATACTGCGGCCCTTGCGCACGCGTTGCCTAGGATCGATGCGTTGCGTGGCGAGTTTCCTGAGCTTGAGATTGTTCAGCACCTCGGAGGTGGCAGTTTTAAAAGTCAGTTTAAGCGCGCCGATAAAAGCGGCGCGTCACTGGCATTGATCTATGGAGAGGCAGAGTTAGCCGCCAATACGGTGACGCTGAAACCTCTCAGAGGTGAAAACGAACAGCGAACGATAGCGGATGCGGAGCTCGTCTCCTTCTTGTCAGAGTATCTAAACTAAGTAGACAGCGCCTGATTGATAGCGCGCTCAAAAAAGGAGTCATACGGTGGCAGACCATATGCAGGACGAGGCTGATTTAGAGGCCCTCAAGCGCTGGTGGGACGAAAATGGCAAAGGCCTCGTCGGTGCAGTAGCGGTGGCGGGGCTGGGGACCCTCGGCTGGCAGCAATATCAAGACTACTCCACTTCACAGGTGGAGGCGGCCTCAGATTTATACGCCTCTATGTTGTCGACCCGGCTTGAAGGCGGAGACCCTGAACAGCTTGCGGCTGTTGCTGAGATGTTGAAGGAGAATCACGCCGGCACGGCTTATGCGCGTTTTGGCGCTATGTTACAGGCACGTATGGCAGTAGAAGCTGATGACTTAGCCACCGCAGAAACCGCTCTGAGATGGGCATTGAGTGCCGGCGATACGAGAGACGACTTTGGTCAATTGATTCAACTGCGCCTCGCACGAGTCCTGGCAGCACAGGGTAAAGAGGCTGAGGCGCTGGCCATTTTGACTCAGGGCAGCTCGGCCTATCCCATTGCTTATTTTCAAGCGGTTGGCGACATTCACCTAGCCGGTGGTCAAACCGAGGAAGCGCTGATGGCGTATCGTGCCGGGCGCGATGCATCGGTTGAGCTGGGACAGATGAGTGCCGTGCTCGACAACAAAGTCCGTACGCTAGAGACTCGCGTGCCAGTTGCGGCTGACGGTAACCCGACTGGAGAGGCGAGCTAATGAAATCTGCCGGCCGCTTATTACTCATTTTGAGTTTGTCCATTATGACCGGATGCAGCACCGTCAAGGGTTGGTTTAGCGACGACGATTATGATCCACGCGAGCCAGTTGAGCTTCAAGAAATTGATGAGCAGGTTAAGGTAAAAAATGCCTGGTCCCGTGGCGTTGGTGATGGTCAAGGTGATGGGCTGTATAAAATCAATCCGCTGTTGGTCAATGGCAATATTTATAGTGCGTCGGCCGAGGGCGAGGTGGCGAGTGTCGATGCAGCAACCGGTCGTGTCCGGTGGAAGCGTGACGTTGAGCTAGCGTTGTCGGGTGGTGTTGGGCATCACGCAGACAGTCTATTTGTGGGGGCGTCGGAGGGAGCAGTGATGCGTCTCTCAGCGGATAATGGTGCCGAGATCTGGCGAGCTTCTGTCTCAGGCGAAGTGCTGTCTGCGCCGCAAGGGAATGGAAAATTTGTGGTCGCACAGACCTATGATGGCAAGCTCATGGGCTTCGATTACGACACGGGAGCCACCCGCTGGACCTATATGAGTGACGTACCGGTACTCACGTTACGGGGTACCGGGACTCCCATGATTATTGGCGACAATGCGGTAGCTGGGTTTGCTGATGGTAAATTGGTCGCCATTAACCTGCGTTCGGGTAATGTTGCCTGGGAGGCGCGGATTGCTATTCCTCAAGGGACCTCTGAAATCGAACGCATTGTCGATATCGATGGATCAATGGCTTTACAGGGCAGCGATCTTTACGTTGCCAGTTACCAAGGAAGACTCGCCGCGATCGACACGCGATCGGGTCGTAAACTCTGGCAGCGCAGTGTGTCATCGGTGTCTGGCGTTGGGGTGGGATTCGGCAATGTTTATGTCGCAGATGATGACGGTACCGTGAGCGCGTATCTCAGAAACGGACAAGGCGTTCGTTGGCAAAATATTGATCTGGGCTTTCGTGAGTTATCCCGGCCAGTTCCCATTAACAGTTACGTGGCGGTAGTGGATTTTGAGGGATACCTGCATTTTCTGTCTCAGGTAGACGGCGAAATTGTAGGCCGCATCAAGGTAGATTCAGGTGGCGCGCGAGCAGACATGATTGCCAAGGGTAACCGCCTCTTTGTTTATACCAATGACGGTGCTCTGAAAGCCTACGACGTCGAATCGCGAGACTAAGATGCTACCGGTGCTCGCCCTGGTAGGGCGCCCTAATGTTGGCAAATCTACCTTATTCAACCAGCTGACGCGCAGCCGGGATGCCTTGGTCGCGAATTTGTCAGGTCTCACTCGAGACCGGCAATATGGGCAAGGCAAAATCGATGACATTGGCTTTATTGTGATTGATACCGGCGGCATCAGTGGCGAGGAGCTGGGAATTGATGCGGCGATGGCCAGCCAGTCGATGGTGGCTATCGATGAGGCGGATGTCGTGTTGCTGTTAGTGGATGGTCGTGCTGGAGTGCATCCCGGCGATGAAGCGCTGGTGCAGTACTTGCGGTCGCACAATAAACCCTTTCATCTTGTTATCAACAAAATTGACGGAGTGGGAGAAGACATCGCCGCCAGCGATTTTTATCGGCTAGGCGTTGAGCCGATCCATACGATTGCGGCATCCCATAACCGCGGTGTGAGGCAGCTGATCACGCAGGTGTTGATACCCTGGGTTGAGCGAGAGGCGGCTGAGGCAGTTCATGCCGACGGACAATCCATTCGTGTCGCGATTGTGGGCCGGCCCAACGTGGGTAAATCAACCTTAGTGAATCGCATGTTAGGTGAAGAGCGTGTGGTGGTCTTTGATCAGCCTGGCACGACTCGTGATAGCGTTTATATCGATTACGAGCGCCGCGGCAGGCGCTATACGTTGATCGACACTGCTGGCGTTCGAAAGCGCAAAAATGTGCGCGAAACGGTAGAGAAATTCTCGATTGTCAAAACCCTCAAAGCCATCGCTGATGCCCAGGTGGTGATCCTGACGCTGGATGCTCATGAGGGGATTGTTGAGCAAGACTTGCATCTGCTAGGACAGTGTATCGATGCAGGGCGAGCATTGGTGATTGCCTTGAACAAGTGGGATGGCGTTGAGTCTGATGAGCGCGATTGGATTCGTTCTGAACTTAAGCGCCGACTCCAGTTCATTGACTATGCGGATATCCACTTTATCTCAGCATTGCATGGTTCTGGGGTGGGCAAGCTGTATGGCTCGATACACGATGCCCACGACGCCGCGACGCGTGCGCTGGGTACGCCGCGATTGACCCGGATTTTAGAGGATGCGGTGGCAACCCATCCGCCGCCGATGGTGAATGGTCGGCGGGTTAAGCTCCGTTATGCTCATGCTGGTGGGCAAAACCCACCCGTCGTGGTCATTCATGGCACGCAAACAGATGCACTGCCGTCAAGCTATCGGCGTTACCTTGAGAAGATCTTTCGCCGTGAGTTGGCACTCCACGGCACGCCGATTCGTATCGAGTTGAGATCGGGCAGTAATCCCTATTCTGGTAAGCGCAATAAATTGACTCAGCGGCAAGTGCAGCGGCGCCAACGCATGATGAGTCATATCAAAAAATCTGAAAAAAAGGCGCGGCAGAAAAAGCGAGACCGTTAATCGTAAGCCTAGCCCCGCCTCACGCTCAGATGGCTTGTGGGTTGGTCTCCCAACGTTTCGACGGCGGCGGCTCACTCAGTGGCCAGGTGGGGCGTGGACTAGAGTGGCGCGCCTTCCGGATACAAAGCGGCTTCCAACGCGCTAAGCCGCTGTTGTAGCTGCTCACGCTCCGGAGACTGCAGGTTGATATGCCCGACTTTTCGGCGGCCTCGAATCGATTTGTCATACCAGTGCAGGGCGGTATCGCTCGCTTGTAGCAGTGCCGCGTCGGCCCCTCTGCCCAATAAATTGATCATGCCGGCATAGCCAGCTGGGATCGTGCTGCCCGGGTGCGTATCAGTGATCGCGCGTAAGTGATTGCTAAACTGCGAGGTCACCCCTGCATCCTGCGACCAATGCCCACTATTATGAACTCTCGGTGCCAGTTCATTGACTCGCAGCACGCCAGCTTCGTCAAAGAGCTCGATGGAGAGCACCCCAACATAAGACCAATGATCCAATAGTCGGTTGGCAATATCGGTTGCCTGCTGTTGAGTCTGCTGTGAAATATTGGCTGCGGGCACCTCTGAGGTCAGCAAGATACCCTCTCGGTGTCTATTTTCCGCCAGGGGATACATGGCGGTATCGCCACTCACAGATCGCGCCACGATTAATGAGAGCTCGCGATCAAAACGGATGGCGCCCTCGACAACCAATGGGGGTAGGGTTGGCATCTCCAGTGCCAGCGCGGCCAGTTCATCAGTATTCTGCAGCACCCACTGATTTTGCCCGTCATAACCTTGCTCACATGATTTGACGAAAGCGGGATAACCCACGGTGTTCACAGCCTCGCTCAGCGAGGCCGCATCGGTCACGACGTGAAAGGGGGCAGTTGCAATATCCAGTGATTGCAATAACGTCTTTTCGCGACCGCGGTGTTGGCATATTCGAATGGCGTCGGCGCTCGGTGCCACTTGGCAATAGGTCGAGAGCGATTCCAGCAACGCCACATCGACATGCTCCTTCTCCACTGTCACCACATCTGGGCGGCCCAATGCTTCAAAGAGTGCTTCGCCAGACTGGTATTGGTCGCTGTAGAGGACCGGCCCGAGACCCTCAACGCAACGAGTACCCTCGCCGGGATCGGCTAGAAAGGTGAAGTGATGGCCCATCTCCCAACCCGCAAGCGCCAGCATTCTCGCCAGTTGGCCACAGCCGACAATCGCAATACGCATCAGTCGACCGAGTGCGGCACACCGGCGGTTTGCTGCGATCGCCAATGCTGAATAGAGTGAGCTAGAGCTGCATCTGAGGTCGCTAAAATCTGAGCTGCCAGCAAACCCGCGTTGTACGCACCTGGTTCACCAATGGCCTGGCAGGCTACCGCGACACCGCGCGGCATTTGAACCATCGATAACAAGCTGTCCATACCCTGCAGATGTTTACTTGAAACCGGCACGGCAATGACCGGAAGATGGGTCATGGCGGCAGTCATGCCTGCAAGGTGGGCTGCACCGCCAGCGCCGGCAATGATCACCTTAATGCCCCGTGCTGCGGCGCTCTCAGCAAACTCCACCAGTCGAGCCGGTGTTCGATGTGCTGATACGACGCTGGATTCAAAGGAAATATCCAGCTCTGATAACACGGTGGTCGCAGCCTGCATGGTGCTCCAGTCAGACTGTGAACCCATGATAATGCTAACCAATGGCTCACTCATGCCTTGCCCTCCTGACAAGTCCGTCCTGCGTCGAAACGCAAGCAAGGGCGGAGTCTAGGGGGAAATGGCAATAACTTAAAGCGCAGCGTTGACTGGGCCATGGCGGATCATTTTTTCAATGAATGGCAGATATGGTTTCTATTTGTTTTGAAAATGGCCCTCTGGTGCCTAAACTCCCCCCCCTTATTCACCGTTGCGGTAGCGGTGATCTTAGCCGGAGAGACTTCATGTCTAATTACGCAGACACCATTAAGGCGCTTGAATCAACTTGTGGCCAGACCGCCGGATGGTCGGATATCAGCCCCGAGCATGCAGCGCGTATGCGACTTCAAAATCGTTTTCAGACGGGGCTCGATATTGCCCGTTATACGGCTGCGATTATGCGCAAAGACATGGGCGACTATGACAAGGACCCTGGTCAGTACACCCAGTCTCTCGGCTGCTGGCACGGTTTTATTGGACAGCAAAAGTTAATCTCGATTAAGAAGCACTTTGGTAATACCGATAAGCGCTACCTTTACTTGTCGGGTTGGATGATCGCCGCGTTGCGTTCCGACTTTGGGCCATTGCCCGATCAGTCGATGCACGAGAAAACGTCCGTGCCTGCGTTGATCGAGGAGCTTTACACCTTCCTTCGGCAGGCGGACGCCCGTGAGCTGGGTGGGTTGTTCCGTAGTCTAGACAAGGCCCGTAAGGCGGGTAATGACGTCGAAGCTCAGGCTATCGTCAGTCAAATCGATGCCTTCCAAACGCATGTTGTGCCGATCATTGCTGATATCGATGCGGGATTCGGCAACGAGGAGGCAACTTATCTGTTAGCCCGCAGCATGATTGAAGCCGGCGCCTGTGCAATCCAGATTGAGAACCAGGTGTCTGATGAAAAGCAGTGCGGCCACCAAGATGGCAAAGTGACGGTTCCTCACGCTGATTTCATCGCGAAGATTAGAGCGATTCGCTATGCCTTTTTAGAGCTTGGTGTTGAGGACGGCATCATTGTTGCGCGGACTGATTCGCTGGGCGCAGGCTTGACCAAGCAGATTGCAGTAACTCAGGAGCCAGGAGATTTAGGGGATCTTTACAATGGGTTCCTCGATGGCGACTATATCGACAGTGCTGACGATATTGCTAATGGCGATGTCGTGGTGAAAGCGAATGGCAAGCTACTCAAGCCTGCGCGTCTTGCTTCAGGCTTGTTTCAGTTCCGCCAAGGGTCGGGTGAGGATCGAGTGATACTCGACTGTATTACCTCTTTGCAAAATGGCGCCGATTTACTCTGGATTGAGACGGAAAAGCCTCACGTTGGTCAGATCGCATCAATGGTCAATCGCATTCGAGAGGTGGTTCCGAATGCCAAGTTGGTTTACAACAACAGCCCCTCATTTAACTGGACTTTGAGCTTTCGTCAGCAGGTTTTCGACGCTTGGTCAGAGGCAGGGCGAGATATAGCTGCTTACGAGCGCGCTGCCCTCATGGATGCGAGTTACGATGAAACCGATCTGGCGCGAGAGGCGGATCAACAGATTCAATCCTTCCAACGAGATGCAGCGAGAGAGGCGGGGATCTTCCACCATCTGATCACATTGCCGACGTACCATACTGCGGCGTTGTCGACCGATAATCTGGCTAAGGAATACTTTGGCGAGGCGGGCATGCTCGGATATGTTGCCGGTGTTCAGCGAAAGGAAATACGTCAAGGTATCGCCTGTGTTCGGCATCAAAACATGGCGGGTTCTGACATGGGAGATGATCACAAGGAGTATTTCTCGGGCGATGCGGCACTCAAAGCCGCCGGCGACGACAACACTATGAACCAGTTTGGCTGATACGTTACGCCAATCTCACGTTTTCGCGGGCACTGGTGTGCCCGCGCTTGCGTTTGTCCTAGCAGACGCGCACTCTTTTCCTTATGAAATGGGAAGACATTGATCAACAGGTGTGCTCGGTGGCCCGGGCGCTCTCGATTCTCGGTGAACGATGGACGTTACTGATCATTCGTGACGCCTTTCGTGGTACCCGTCGATTCGATGCCTTTCAGCGCAGTCTAGGTGTCACGCGTCATCGGCTGTCGGAGCGATTGCGCAAACTAGTAGAAGAAGGCGTGCTCACGCGAGTCGCCTACATGGATCGACCGGTTCGCTACGAGTATCGTCTGACACGCAAGGGATTGGCGCTCTATCCCGTCTTGATGACACTGAGTCAGTGGGGTGATGACTGGTTGGACGATGGGAATGGTCCACCCGAGCAGTATCGTCACAGTCGATGCGGCAAGATTACGCGTTCGGTACTCAGCTGTGATCAATGTGGAGAAGCACTGAGGCCTGAGGAGGTATCGGTGCAACGAGGCACGATTCTCACTGCCTATCTGGAAGAGTTAGCTGAGCAAGGGCAGAACATTCCATCCGATGGTGAAGTGGCGAGAGGCGCTGCTCAATTTTGGCGCGATAACGGGAGCGAATAGCGATGGGTGAACAGGTTAACGAACTCGTTATGAATGCGGATTTGGCTGATATGTCGTCGTCTAACTTAGACCCTGTGGCCGAGCGTTTGTTTCGGAAGCAACGACTGGCTGCGGCACTCAGATTATTCGGCAAGTTTGGCTTTGATGAGGGCGTCGCCGGCCATATCACGGTGAGAGACCCGATCGATACTGAGACATTTTGGGTGAACCCAATGGGACGCTCTTTTAAATTGGTGCGTGTCTCGGACCTCATTCGCGTCAGTCATGATGGCGACCTGGTGGACGGGGAGGGGCTGTTAAATGGCGCTGCCTTCACGATTCACAGCCAAATTCATCGGGCGCGTCCAGAAGTCACTGCGGCCGCTCATGCACACTCAGTTTACGGAAAAACTTGGTCATCCTTGGGGCGTTTATTGGATCCGCTGACCCAAGATGCATGTGCGTTTTATGATGATTTGGCGCTCCTAGATGACTACACGGGTGTAGTGGTCTCGATGAGCGAGGGCGAGCGACTGGCGGGTGCGTTGGGTGATAAAAAAGCCATTATGCTAAAAAATCACGGGCATCTGACCGTAGGTCAGTCGGTGGATGAAGCCCTTTGGTGGTTCGTGACACTGGAGCGTAGTTGCCAAGTGCAGTTGATGGCCGAAGCGGCAGGCACGCCGAGTCCGATTCCGAGTGAGATGGCGAAACATACCGCGGGGCAGGTCGGCAGCACGTTGGCTGGCTGGTTTAGCGCACAGCCCCTGTTTGACGTCATACTCGCCGAGCAGCCAGATTGTCTCGATTAAAGCGCCAGTGGTGCTGAGGTGCTGCGGAGTTCGTCTCGATTGAAAGCCAGTAAGAGCGCTGCTATCACAGCGGCCTCGGTCACCAGCAAAGGCCAGTGTAAGACGACCACTTGGTCTGCACGGTCCTCGATGCCTGCGAAAGCAGCGAGCCCAGTATAGGCGGCCCACGCCGCTGCCATCCCAACGAGGTAACCCGCTTGTTTTGCCACGTCGAGTTTACGTAGCTGATTGACCGATACCATGAGCAGCGTTTCGCATCGCACGAGGTAGCCTCCCAATGCGAAGGTGATTTGGTAGCCGATGTAGATAAAGAGCGCCAGGGTTAGATCAAGCGGCAAGACCAGAACTGCCACGACGCCGGTGAGCGTAGTGAATTCGACCAGCAAAGACAGCCGATAAAACCATATGGGCACAAGGATACGACGATACTGAGTTGCGACCAGTACCGTCCCCAGTGCGAGGCCAATGCCGCCTGCAGAAAATATTGATGGCGAAAGTGGGGTGTATAAGACGAAAACGGCGCCGACTGATAGCCCCAGAAAAATGGAATTGAGAAACTTGTAGACAATGAAACCAGCCGGTCTGATGGCCGGGTGCGTCTCCATGCTTAGTAATCCACACCCAGCCGAGCGCGAATGCCAGCACGGTATGCATGTTTGATCTCTTTCACCTCTGAAACAGTATCCATCGCCTCGCGCAGTGCCTGACCACCCCCGCGACCTGTGACCACCACACTCTGATTTTCGGGGCGGTGGGTGAGTGCAGCGACCACCTCTGCCTCGGGTAAATAGTCAAACGCCAGCATATAAGTCAGCTCATCTAAGACCACCAGATCATAGTTGGGATCACTGAGCATTGCGGTTGCTTGATCCCAGGTGCGGACAGCAGCAGCAATATCCGCCTCCCGATCTTGTGTGTCCCAGGTGAAGCCCGTGCCCATCTGGTAAAGCGCCACACCCGGTAGCTGCTCCCTCACAAAAATTTCTTCCCCTGACGCCTGAACGCCTTTGATGAACTGCACGATACCCACGGTCTGATGGTATCCAAGCGCGCGTATCACCATGCCAAACGCAGAGCTGGTTTTGCCCTTTCCATCGCCCGTGAGCAACACCGCAACACCACGCTCGACATCCGCCTTGGCGATACTGTCGTCCACCGCGGCCTTTTGTTTTTCCATGGCGTTTTTATGTCGCGTATTCTTATCCATCACAAACCCCTATAGAGAAATCCGAACTCCCGCATAAGCGGTTAATCCGGGCATACGGTATCCGGGAACCTGTTGATTAGTCTCGTCCGTCAAATTCAGTACTCTCGCTTCTAACGACCAACGAGGCGTTACTGTCCAGCGTGCTGTCAGGTCTAGCGTGAGGGTGGTATCGATTGGCGTCAAGAAAGGATCAACGGCTTTGCCATTGTGCCGCGCGGTCAGTCGGGCAGTCCAGTTTGATTGATCCCAAATGAGACTAATACGGCCCGTCTCCTCCGGGCGGTAAGGGCGTTGCTGCCCATCCTGCTGCGCCGTATCGTTCCAGGTGAAGTTACCTTCCAATGCTAACCGCTGCGACAGCGCCACACTGCCCACGAGTTCGATCCCCTCAGAGGTGCTCTTGCCCTCAGTCTGCAAGTAGCCGCTGTAATTCGCCATGTCATAGATAATTTCGTTTTCAATTTGCTGGTCAAACCAAATCACCTCCACAGTGGCATTGCCAAGTAAGCCAACGAGACCGACCTCCCATCCCTCTGACTGTTCTTCTTTTAACGGTGCAAGCGTGGCAGGTGGGTAGGCAAAAGGGCCAGTGTTATAGGCGATCTCATATAAACTGGGTGCCCGGAAACCGGTGCCAATAGCACCACGCAGAGACCATTGATCGAGGCCCGGCAGGGTCTGTCGGGCGCTGACTCGCCAGCTGTCATGCTCACCAAAATCGTCGTTGTCATCGCGCCGCCAGCCAGCGGTGATCACGCCATCGAGCCATTGCTGCTGAATCTCGAGATAGAGACCGCTGTTGTCGCGTTCTCTGCCCGTGGCCCCATCATCCAATTTTTGCTTTTCTTCTTCTGCGCCGTAAGTGACGCGCGTGTTGGGCGACGCCCGCCAAGTTCCTAATAAAGACAGCGCATTTATCTCGCCGGTCGTTCCAAAAGACAGCAGCCCGGCCGAGAAGAACGCGCGCTCCGTATCACTTGAAGCCGCACTGAGTTCTAACGAGTGAGCGTCCTCCTCATAAGCCACCGCTGCACGCCACGCTTGCTGCTCATAGCGATCGTCGCAGTCATTGAGCAGGGCAAAAGTGACGGTGTCGTAGCAACTGTCGTACTCGTTGTCACCATCAATGTCGGTTGCTGAGACCTTAATTGACCAGGCTTCTGTGAGTCGGAAGTCGATTGCGCCGTGCACGGTCGTGTTGTCATAGCCGTCTCGGTCGGGATTGATATTGTCACTGTCTCGAGCGTTAATCCCCTCAGATTCGAGCGTTGCCACCGACAACGTACCGGTGATCTGTTCGCCGGCATAAGTGCCTTTAATAGAAGCTTGGCCAAACTCATTGCCGCCGATCTCGACCGAGGCATCGAGTCCTGTCGTGGCCGCCTGGTCGATTGTGGACATCAAAACCACCCCGCCAGCGTCAGCACCCCATAACAAACCCTGTGGTCCACGCAGAATTTCTACGCGGGTCAACTCACTACCGAGTATGTGTTCAATACGAGGGCTGATTTGCGGTGAGGAGGGGTCGGCGATATTGATCCCATCCAGCACAATTCGGGTTCTAAAGCCCTCCTCCCCTCTAATGCGCACTGCCGCAGCTTTGCCAAATCCGCCATCCATTGTCACCGTGACGCCCGGTTGCGTATCAAGCAGTGACCCTAAATCGGGGTATCCGAGCGACAAAATATCCTCTCGATCCAGGACGCTAACAGACACGCCCACTTGATGTGATAAGTCAGCCACTCGGGACGCAACAATGACCGTTTCGTCGATTGCAGCGGGCGTTTCGGTTGTCTGAGCGATGGTGTTGCTGCTCAGGCAGAGACCCAACGGCAGCGCCAATAACGTGCTCATGAGCCGCGGGCTAGCCGGTCGACGCTGACAGTGATAGCTACAGCGGTGATGTGAGGGGGGCGTATTTTGCAATCGCTCTGTCATTTTAAAGCATCCTTCTCAACAGGGCTCGCGTCGACGCGAGCCCAACAATTTACCGTGACAAGGAGAAGAGGGAGCCAGACAGGAAACATCTAATAGAGCACAAAGACATGCACCTAGGAGACGCGACCCTATAGGAGCCCTCCGCTCCACAAATTGAGGTTTCGTCAGGCAGGTATCGGGCTGTCACAGATGTGATGACCGTTGCGGGGGCAGCGCCGGGCTCGATGTACTCTTACCGGACTTCCCTTTTAACCTACCCAGACCCATGGGCCGGTAGGCACCTAACGGAGTGCACCGTACTCCCAGAAGGTGGCTGGGTCAATCATTCTCGATGGTATGATCAGACCATGCAGACAGCTTCAGAATGCGCGCCAACGGACGAGCAGTGCCAGCAAGTGACCCGCTTGCTGGGACGGAGGCCCCGCGGTTTAAAGGCCATTTCAGTGCTTGACCCATCCGGATCTCCGGTGGTGATTCGTGTTGCGTCCGTGGTCGATAATAAACCGTTTCCGACGCTGTACTGGTTGGTCGATGCTGCCCTGTGCTTGCAAATCGATCGCCTGGAGGCGGCAGGCTGGATCGCACGCTTGCAGGTTCGCGTAGATGAGTCGTCGGATCTGCAAAATGAGATGGCGCAAGATCATGCGCACTACAAACACGAACGTGAGCGCTATCTGTTACCCGAGGAAGTGCTGCTATTAACGAGCCAGAATATGAGACAGGCATTGGATGAGCGCGGTATCGGTGGGATTACCGGGAAGCATCGCATTCGTTGTTTACACACTTGGTATGCAGCCCACTTAGTCACTCCCAACAGCATCGGCCGTCTGGTGGATCAATTACTGGCAGAAAGTGAATACTTGGCCCCAGATTAGGGGCCTGTCAGTGTTATCCTGCGGCGGTTTTATTGATCTTGGTAACGAGGCCCCTCACATGTCGACGAATACTGATGACTTACGCATCCGCAAGCTGCGCGAGTTATTAATCCCCGAACAGCTGATTGAAGAAATGCCTGCCCAAGGCGGCATTGCAGAGCACGTCACGGCGTCTCGCGGAGCGATTCAATCGGTTCTCGAAAAGACCGATGACCGCCTGATTGTTGTCGTAGGGCCCTGTTCGATCCATGACCCTGCAGCGGCAATTGATTACGCTGGACGTCTTGCGGAATTGAACAAGACGGTCTCAGACCAGCTGTTGGTCGTCATGCGTGTTTACTTTGAAAAACCGCGCACGACGGTGGGTTGGAAGGGACTGATCAACGATCCTCACCTCGATAATTCTTTTGACGTGAACGAAGGGCTGCGCCGCGCGCGAGGGTTGCTGCTAGAAATCAACGCCCTGGGGCTGCCTACCGCGACGGAATACTTGGATTTAATCTCACCGCAGTACATCGCGGATCTGATTGCTTGGGGTGCGATTGGCGCGCGGACAACCGAAAGCCAGAGTCATCGCGAGCTGGCGAGCGGACTCTCCTGCCCGGTGGGCTTTAAAAACGGTACGGGTGGCAATATCCAGATTGCTGTCGATGCCATTGGCGCAGCGCAGCACTCTCATCACTTTTTGTCGGTCACCAAAAGGGGCCAGTGTGCCATCGTCGAAACGGCGGGTAACCCCTACTGCCACCTCATCTTGCGGGGTGGTCCGCAGCCCAATTACGATATGTTCTCGGTGGACGATGCCTGTGCCATGCTCCGCAAAGCCTCATTACCAGAGGCCATCATGATCGATGCCAGCCATGCCAACAGTCGTAAGAAGCCCAATCTGCAAGTGGCTGTGTCCGAAGACATTGCGTCGCAGGTAGAGCGGGGTGACCATCGGATCGTCGGTTTAATGTTGGAGGGCTTCATTGAGGGAGGCCGACAAGACGTTGTGAATATCGATGATCTGGAATACGGCAAAAGTATTACTGACCCTTGTATGGATTGGGATCAGACAGCTGCGACACTGCATCATCTTGCTCAAGCCGTCGAACGGCGCAGAGTAGCGGGCTAGCAGCGGGCTAGCAGCGGGCTAGCAGCGGGCTAACGTTAAGGGGAGGTTGCGTGCACCGTAACGCGTTAACACGACTTCACATTGCCATGCTGATTGCGACCGCTCTGGTGGTCATCGTTGGCGCGACCACCACAGCGGCGCAAGAGCGAGAGTTGCTCGTACCCCGGCCACAGTCTGAGATGACGATTGCGGAACTCTCAGAAGAAGTCTACGACGAGGTAAAATCACTGCATGCCTTTGAGGCAATGCCGCTGCCAGATTCACCAGAGCGTCGTCGAACCCTAGAAATTCGGCTCGACGAAAAGACCATTAATTTGCTCAAAAATATCATGGCGCTGTCGCAGCGTGTTCTGGAAAAGGCAGAGGACGCCCCCGAGAGGGCGACGCTGCGTCAACTCGTGCAAGCCCGAGGCATTGAGATAGAGCAAACACTGGTGCTTCGTTTTGCCAGTTTGACCGAGAGATTGAATCAGTCACTGGCTCGACAAGCTAGCCTGTCGGGCGCTGCGTTACTGAGTGAGGAGTCACTGGGCGAATTATTAGATGGGCAGCGTCTTCAATACTTGTCACTCGCCTCTGATCTCACGCTGTTAATGAAGACGCTTGAGCTGGAGGAAACCGATCTCAGGAAAAAAGTCATCAGCACGCTGACCTATTTTGGCGATGAGATGATGGGGCTTGTCCACCTTCACCAGCACGGTCTTGAGATGCTCTCAGCTCGAAGCGCTGCTGATGGCACCGACGCAGATTTGCTACGGGCAGCGCGATTTGAGTCCGAAAGATTAGAGCTGGCAACCAAACGCTTGAGAGAGGTGGTGACACAACTCGAGCTCTTGGGCGGTGATACGCTGGACATGCGGCGGACACTGATTGAAGAGCGTCGAGGGCTGGCGTTGACGTTGGTCGACACTGCCGTCATTAATGTCTTATACGCTGAGATATCCGGTGAGGTCCGAGATTGGCTCTCGGTTCGCGGCATCGGTGCGGCGATTTCTTTTGTTTTATTTGTGGTCATTGTGATTATCTCCCGCGCCTTGTCACGGATTGCAAAGCGATTGGCGGCGCGTGCACTGAAAAACGCTGAGGAGTCAGTCTCTCAATTACTGAGGGAGACCTTGGTTTCTATGGCGGGCACCGTCGTATTTTTAATCGGTATGTTGGTGGCGTTGTCTCAAATTGGAATCTCCGTGACGCCACTCATTGCAGGTTTGGGGGTCATTGGCTTTATCGTCGGTTTTGCCCTGCAAGATACGCTGGCTAACTTTGCATCGGGCGCCATGATTTTGGCGTATCGACCGTTCGATACTGGCGACTTTATTTCCGCGGCGGATGTGGAGGGCGAGGTTCGCAAGATGAACTTGGTCAACACGACGATTGTGACCGTTGATAATCGTGTGCTCATTATCCCAAACAGCAAGATTTGGGGTGGTGTTATTATGAACTTCACGGGACAGCATCTTCGTCGTACCGACGTGATTTACGGCGTGAGTTATAGCGAGGATCTGGATCATGTACAGCGTGTATTAGAAGAGCTAATAGCCGCTGATGAGCGTTTTCTGACGACGCCACCGGCGATAGTGCGAGTCAAGCACTTCGGCGATTCCTCAATCGATTTTATGGTGCGCGCTTATGTGAGAACCGAGCAGTTCTGGGAGACACTGTGGGCGCTTAATAAGTCGGTTAAACAACGATTCGACGCAGAGGGAATTAGCATCCCGTTTCCGCAGCGCGACGTGCATATGTTGACGGCATCTGAGTCACCAGCAGAGCGATTAGGAGAGGAGCCCGCTTAGTAGCTCCAGGTAATGCCGGTCGTGACGGTGTAGTCTGGCTCGTCCGCAGAACTTTCAAATTCAGTGCGTGCGTTGATACTCCAGTAGAAGCTCGGAAACAGCTCCCAACTCAACATCAAATTTAAATCGCCTCTCATGTCTCCCCGTTCAGACAGCGACGGGTAAGCGTTGCCAACCATGGAAATATCCATGTCCCGAGAGGCGAAGCTGTAGAGGTGCCATTGCAAGTTGATAAACATCTCAGCGGTATTGTCGATAAGGTCTCCGTCCCCGTTCTTGGGACTGACACAATAAATGGGTGGCACGTCTGCCTCGAGGTCCTCGTCGAAGTCGTTGCAAGATAATTTGCGCTCCTGAACGCCCTGAATACCCGCAGAAACGGCGAGTTCATGACCTAAATCTTGTATGAAATAGCG
>Ga0257110_1000115_pt1 | contig 42618 bp, 37 predicted proteins | sample LP_taG_7_FD_190184 | JGI IMG/M metagenome (GOLD analysis project Ga0257110, IMG submission 190184) | Marine microbial communities from Northeast Subartic Pacific Ocean, Canada - LP_J_2015_P26_10m | ecosystem: Environmental > Aquatic > Marine > Oceanic | place: Canada: Northeast Subartic Pacific...
AGGGCAAAACCTGATATACGCTTCGCTTTCGCTAAACTTATCAGCACGGTGACGAGCACGGTGCGACAGAGCGTTAGACCATGACCGCAACACAACCCGACAATATTGAGCAGATCGAACAGGGCGACCCCATCTGGGCGCGCATTCGCCGAGAGACACGCGATACTGCCGCTGCTGAGCCCATTTTGGCCAGCTTTTTGCACGCGACGATTCTTAATCACGACGAGCTCGAGAGTGCTTTAAGCTTTCACCTCGCGAACTTGCTGGGCAGCCCCACCGCACCGGCGATGATGCTGCGTGAGGTCATTTTAGAAGCGCTGCAAGATGACAGCGCTATTCGCAGCGCTATTCGCGATGACCTTAACGCCATTATCGATCGCGACTCTGCCTGCCATGAGCTCTATCTGCCGTTTCTGTACTTCAAAGGTTTTCAAGCGCTGCAAATTCACCGCATAGGTCATTGGTTATGGACACACAACCGAAAACCTTTAGCGCATTTCTTACAGAGCCAAATGGCACGGCAGTTTGGTATTGATATTCACCCTGCTGCGCGCTTCGGGCATGGCATTATGCTGGACCACGCCACGGGCCTCGTCATCGGCGAAACTGCCGTCGTGGGTAATCGCGTATCGATATTACAATCAGTGACGTTAGGCGGCACCGGAAAAGAAGACGGCGATCGTCACCCTAAAATCGGCGATGGCGTATTAATCAGCGCAGGTGCCACGATCCTAGGGAATATTTATGTTGGTGAAGGTGCCAAAGTCGGCGCTGGCTCAGTGGTACTGCAAGATGTGCCGGCCCACACCACCGTGGCAGGTGTCCCGGCAAGAGTGGTTGGCAAACCGACCTCTAACTCTCCCGCGCTCGATATGGATCATGCGATCCCAGAGCCTCAGTGGTAAGCGGGCGACAGCTCCACCACCGCATCCACCATCGCTGCAACATGATCAGGATTAATGCCTGGCGTAATGCCATGTCCTAGATTGAACACATGACCATTGCCTTCTCCAAATGAGGTCAGAATCTGCCCCACTTCCTCTCGAATACGCTCAGGTGAGGCATTGAGTAGCGTCGGATCCATATTGCCCTGCAGGCACACTCGGTCACCTACTCGCTCCCGCGCCGCGCCAATATCAGTCGTCCAATCCAATCCCACTGCATCCGCGCCGCAATCGGCAATGGCTTCCAGCCATTGACCACCACCCTTGGTAAAGACGATCACTGGCACCTTGCGACCATCCGCCTCTCTCGGCAGCTGATCAATGATCTCTGCCATGTAGCGCAAGGAGAACTCACGGTACGCGTTATGACTCAATGCCCCGCCCCAGGTATCAAATATTTGTACCGCCTGCGCGCCACTATGAATCTGCTCACTCAAATACGCCGCCACCGAGGTCGCCAGCTTCGATAGCAGCTGATGCATCAGCTCGGGCTCATTGAAGGCCAGTGACTTCACTTTGGCAAAATCTTTACTCGAGCCGCCCTCCACCATGTAAGTCGCCAAGGTCCAGGGGCTGCCGGCGAAACCGATCAACGGAATACTGCCTTTGAGCTCCTTGCGGATCAACGATACTGCATCCATGACATAGCCGAGCTCGCTCGCGGCTCGGGCCGGATCCAACGCATTTATTTCGGCCGCGGTCGAGATGGGCCGTTCAAAGCGGGGACCCTCCCCCTCCGAAAAGTAAAGGCCCAACCCCAGCGCGTCTGGCACTGTCAAAATATCAGAGAACAAAATGGCGGCGTCCATGGCATATCGCCGTAACGGCTGCAACGTCACCTCACAGGCAAGTTCAGGGTTCGTACACAGGCTCATAAAGCTCCCAGCTTCGGCCCGTATCTCGCGGTACTCTGGTAAGTATCGGCCCGCCTGGCGCATCATCCAAAGCGGCGTTCGATCCACAGGTTCACGCAGCAGTGCACGCAGAAATCGATCGTTTTCTAAGCTGGCCATGTTGTCGACTCTCTTCTCATATTCTTAGGTTTTAACGCCGTGTCGGTCGTATCGCGTTTCGCAAAAACGCGAGCCCGGTTAATGCCTAGACTTCGAGGTAATCCAAAATACCCTCAGCCGCCTGCCGACCTTCCCAGATAGCGGTCACCACTAAATCGGATCCGCGTACCATATCACCCCCGGCAAAAATCTTTGGATTTGCTGTCTGGAATTTGAAGGCTTGGTGTTCTGGCGCAATCACCGCATCCCAATCGTTACAGGTCACACCGACCTCGCTGAACCAATCCGCTGGATCGGGCTGGAAACCAAAGGCCATGATAATCGCGTCGGCTTCGATCACGACCTCACTACCAGGCACCGGCTCGGGCCGTCGCCGGCCATCAGGGCCGGGTTCACTAAGTTGCGTCTCGACCACTTTCACACCGATCGCCTCACCAAAGTAATCCATCACTTCAACGGGCTGTCGATTAAACAAAAACTGGACACCTTCTTCTTTGGCATTGGCCACCTCACGACGTGACCCAGGCATGTTTTCTTCATCGCGGCGGTACACACAGTAAACGCGGTCAGCTTGTTGGCGGACCGCTGTGCGAACGCAATCCATCGCGGTATCACCACCCCCGAGCACCACCACTGTCTTATCTTTCAAATCGATAAATTCTTCGGGGTCTCTCGGGTAATCCATCTTCTCGTTGACGTTAGCGATGAGATAATCAAGCGCCTTGTGCACACCGGGAAGATCCTCCCCTGCAAAGTCGCCCACCATCGCCTTATAAGTCCCCATCCCAAAAAATACGGCGTCGTAGTCGGCAAGGAGCTCGTCGATAGTGACGTCGCGACCAATTTCAGTGTTGAGCTGAAACTCAATGCCCATGCCCTCAAATACTTCACGGCGACGCTCCATCACCTGCTTTTCAAGCTTGAACTGGGGGATCCCAAAAGTCAGTAAGCCGCCAATTTCTGGGTAACGATCAAATACGGTGGCCTTCACGCCGTTGCGCGTCAGAACATCAGCACAGCCCAGTCCGGCGGGACCCGCTCCAATGATGGCTACTTTTTTGTCAGTGGGGATAACGTTAGAAAGATCTGGGCGCCACCCCATCGCTAACGCGGTATCGGTAATATATTTTTCTGAATTACCAATCGTCACGGCACCAAAGCCGTCGTTCAGCGTACAAGCGCCCTCACACAGCCGGTCTTGCGGGCACACCCGACCACAGACTTCGGGCAAGGTATTGGTTTGATGACTCAGCTCTGCTGCCTCGAACAAATTGCCCTCTGCTAACAGCTTCAACCAGTTCGGAATGAAATTGTGAACGGGGCACTTCCACTCGCAATAGGGATTGCCACATTCTAAGCAGCGGTGTGATTGCTCAGCGGCTTGGACTTCTGTAAAAGGATCATAGATTTCCACAAACGCTTCGGTTCGAGTCTCCATGTTCTTTTTACCCGGGTCTTTCCGATCAACATCCAGAAACTGAAACGGGTTTGCTAAGCGCGCACTCATGTGGGGTATGCCTCAGTCTGTCTCACGCAGTCGCGAGAGGAGTTGATTAATGTCGGCCGCCTTGGGTTTAACCAACCAGAACTTACCGACGTAGTCTTCGAAGTTTTCGAGCAGATGAGCGCCCCAAACTGAGTCAGTTTCGTCTACAAACTCGCGGATGTTGTCACGCAAAAAGTGACGATGAGCTTCCATAGACTCCGCCGCTACGCGATGGATTTCGACTAATTCGCTGTTATATCGATCAATAAACGCGCGGTCTTCGTCGAGGACAAAGGCCAAGCCACCGGTCATACCCGCACCAAAGTTGACGCCGGTCGGGCCCAGTACCGTCACAAGCCCACCCGTCATGTATTCACAGCAGTGATCGCCCGCACCCTCAATTACGGCGTGAGCACCCGAATTGCGCACGGCAAAGCGCTCACCCGCGACACCTGCCGCGAAAAGACGCCCACCGGTCGCACCGTAGAGACAGGTGTTGCCGATAATGCTGGTGTGCTGACTTTCAAAGCGGCTGCCCCGGGGAGGGAAAACAACCAACTTACCTGCGGCCATGCCCTTACCGACATAGTCATTGCTGTCGCCCTCGAGGTACATGTGCAGTCCGCCCGCGTTCCAGACACCAAAACTCTGTCCCGCGGTGCCGGTGAAGCGAATGGTGATGGGGTTAATCTCCATCCCCGTATTACCGTAGCGTTTCGCAATTTCGCCAGACAGCCGCGCACCGATCGAGCGATCACAGTTGGTGATGCTATAGGCGAATTCGCCACCACTCCCCGCTTCGATCGCAGGCAAGATATCCGCAATCATTTGGTTCGCCTTATCGGCGGTGTCAAACGGGTCATTGCTGTCTACCTGACAATACTGCGGCTGGTCTGTCGCGTCTTCATCAACCCACAAAATGGGGTCAAGATCCAAGCTCTGTTGTTTTGCGGTCTCTCCAGGGAGGCGCTCTAGTAGGTCTACGCGACCAATTAAGTCCTCTAGCCTCCGCACGCCCAACTTAGCGAGCCACTCTCGAGTTTCAGTGGCAACGAACGTGAAGAAATTGACCACTCGTTCCACGTCACCCACAAAATGCGCTTCCCGCAGTTGGGCATTCTGCGTGGCGACACCGGTGGCGCAGTTATTAAGATGGCAAATGCGCAAATACTTGCAGCCCATCGCCACCATGGGCGCAGTCCCAAAACCAAAACTTTCTGCTCCCAAGATGGCGGCTTTGACCACATCGAGCCCGGTTTTCATCCCGCCGTCGGCTTGCAATCGAACCCGGCCGCGAAGACGGTTACCACGCAATGTTTGCTGCACCTCTGCCAGACCCAGCTCCCATGGCGAGCCCGCGTAACGGATTGAGGTGAGCGGGCTGGCCGCTGTACCGCCGTCGTAACCGGAGATAGTAATTAAATCGGCGTACGCCTTTGTGACACCGGCAGCAATTGTGCCGACCCCGGGCTCCGAGACCAGCTTTACCGAGACCAATGCATCAGGGTTCACTTGCTTTAAGTCGAAAATCAGCTGCGCCAGATCTTCTATAGAGTAAATGTCATGATGTGGCGGTGGCGAGATCAGCGTCACGCCGGGCACCGAATAGCGAAGCCGTGCGATGAGCTCATTGACCTTGCCGCCCGGTAGCTGACCACCCTCACCGGGCTTCGCCCCTTGGGCCACTTTGATCTGCAACACCTCAGCGTTGACCAGATAATGAGGCGTCACGCCAAATCGACCGGAGGCGATTTGCTTGATTTTGGATACGCGGTTAGTGCCGAAGCGGCGGGGATCCTCTCCGCCCTCACCACTATTCGATCTGGCCCCGATTTGATTCATGCCCATGGCCAGCGACTCATGGGCTTCAGGTGAGAGCGCGCCGAGCGACATGCCTGCGGAATCGAAACGACGGAAGATCGCCTCGATCGGCTCCACCTCCTCGAGGGGCACAGGCGCCTTGGCCAGCTTTAGCGTCAGCAAATCTCTCAAGGCGGCTACCGGCCGGTCATTACAATGAGTGGCATAAGCTTGATAGTCACGATACTCACCGCTCACAACGGCAGATTGCAGACTCGTGACCACATCTGGATTGTAAGCGTGATACTCCCCCCCATGGACGTATTTGAGGAGGCCGCCTTGGTCCATCGTTTTACGACGAGATCGGGCGCGGCTTGCCACTTGCCATTGGTCCTTTTCTAACTGCTCAAGCGACACGCCACCTATCCGAGACGTGACGCCTGTGAAGGCGATATCTACCAATTCACTATCGAGGCCCACAGCCTCAAACAGCTGCGCCCCACGATACGAATTAACGGCTGAAATGCCCATTTTGGACATGATTTTGAGCAGACCTTTGTTAATCCCTTTACGGAAGTTTTTCTGGCAGACCTGGGGGTCACCCAGCAACTCATTGCGCGCTAGGAGATCTTCGATAACGCTATAGGCCACATAAGGATAAATGGCGGTTGCACCGAACCCCAACAAACAGGCCACATGGTGCGAGTCACGCGCGCTGCCTGACTCGATCACCAGGTTGCACTCAGATCGCAAGCCCACTCGGATCAAATGATGATGCACCGCACCCGTCACTAACAGGCTGTGTATCGGTACTCGCGTTTCGGCAATCTGTCGATCTGATAAAACGAGCACTTGAAACCCTTCGCGAATCGCGGCCTCTGCGCTGGAACACAGTGCTTCCACTGTTTCGCGCAAATTGGCTTCACCGGGATCATAGGTCGCATCGATTACCGTGCTACGCAATCCCGCCTCTGATAGCTCGACAATCGTCTGGAATTTTGCCTGCGACAAAACCGGTGACGTCAGGCTAATGCGCTCAGCATGCTCTGGAGACTCAATAAAAACGTTACGCTCCAGGCCGAGATCCACTTCCAACGACATCACAATGGACTCACGCAACGGATCGATGGGGGGATTGGTCACCTGCGCAAATTTCTGACGGAAAAACTCGTAGAGCGATCGCTCCTGGCGAGACAGCACCGCCATGGGCGTATCGTCACCCATTGAGCCGACCGCCTCATTGCCTGACTCAGCGAGGGGACGCAGTACTTGATCTCGCTCCTCAAAACTGACCTGAAACATTTTTTGATACATATCGAGCTCAGCACCCGATATCGCGGCTACCGCCTCGCCCGCAAAACTGCCTGAGATGAGCCGGGCATGTTGCCGCAACCATTTTTTATAGGGCTGTCTCGTCTTGAGTAACTCGTCCATGTCCTCGGTGTGCAGCACCTGCCCTGTTTCGGTATCCACGACTAAGATCTGTCCCGGGCCTACTCGCCCCTTGGCAATGACTTGCTCGGGTCGATAACCGTGGGTGCCAATTTCTGATGCGACGGTGATGAAACCATCATCGGTCGTCACCCAGCGCGCCGGACGTAATCCATTTCGATCCAGCAAACAGCAGGCGTATCGACCATCCGTCAAGACAATACCAGCCGGGCCATCCCACGGTTCCATATGCATCGCGTTGTATTGGTAAAAGGCTTTGAGATCAGGATCGATGCCTTCAATGTTTTGCCAAGCCGGGGGAATCAGCATCCGCAGGGCGCGCGGTAATTCAATACCGCCAGTGGTGAGGAGTTCGAGCATGTTATCTAGGCTCGAGGAGTCTGAACCCTCGGTGTTGACCAACGGCACCAGCGATTGCAAGTCAGGGAGGAGTGGCGAGGCCAGCTTGGGTGTGCGAGCTCTAGACCAACTGCGATTACCTTCAATCGTATTAATCTCGCCATTGTGTGCCAGCATGCGAAACGGCTGTGCCAGCGGCCACCGTGGTAGCGTATTGGTCGAAAAGCGCTGGTGGAACACGCACACTGCCGTCTCAAGCGAGGGGTCGTTGAGATCCGGATAAAAACGCGCGAGATCGGCTGGCATCACCAAGCCTTTGTATGAAATAACCCGATCAGAGAGGCTGCAAATGTAAAAATCGGGATCGTCGACGACCGCCATTTCTGCGCGTCGGCGCGCCGTGAATAATTTCCCTAAGCAGTGCTCGTGATCAATACCCGTTGCATCGACAAAGACCTGTTCGATCTGCGGTAACTGGTCGAGTGCGATTTCACCGCAGACATCCGGCTCGACTGGCACTTCGCGCCATCCCAATACCGAGAGACCTTCAGCGCCCAACGCGGAAGCCATTGCCTCACGCGCGTGCGTCTGAAGCGCGGGATCCTGACTGAGAAACAGCACGCCGACCGCATAATGATCGCCGAGATCAGTGCCGAGCGTCTCCTTGGCCTGAGCGCGCATAAACGCATCGGGCATCTGTAGCAATAATCCGCAGCCATCGCCCGTTCGACCATCTGCTGCAATGCCACCGCGGTGTGTCATACAGGTTAATGATTCAATCGCCGTTTGCAGCAGGCGATGACTCACCTCGCCCTTAATATGGGCGATCAAACCGAACCCGCAGTTATCCCGGAATTCTTCGGGGCGGTAGAGACCTCGCGGCGCTGTCGTAGCGCCGGCGTCCGATGTTAAATCATGAGTCATAACACGTTTCGTCTTTGGACCAGCCCGTCAAGCCGGCGAAACGACCCCACACAGGGCCAGAACAAAAGGGGACGTAGTGTACACGCCCTAAAAGGGGCGCTCAATTGCCGTTATATTCGCCGATCAAGCGTCGATTACGCTGGCAATGTCTTCTAGTGAGACGTCTTCAGTCACACACGCTTTACCCAACTCGGTGAGTAAAATATAGCGGATTTTACCCGCAGTGACTTTTTTATCGCTCGCCATGGCATCTAAGAAGCCAGCTGCAGTCATTCCAGCGGGCGGCTTAACGGGCAAACCGACCTGCTGCTGAAACGATAAGAGCTGATCGACCACGTCTGATTCGAGATCGCCTCGGCGTTCCGAGAGGCGCGCTGCCATGACCATACCCGCCGCGACGGCTTCACCATGAAGCCACTCGCCGTAACCTTCAAGGCGCTCAATCGCATGCCCAAAGGTATGCCCAAAATTCAAATGGGCTCGCACGCCTCGCTCCTGCTCATCCTCCATCACAACAGCAGCTTTAATCGCACAACTGCGCTCAATGGCCGATGCCAAAGTCGGTATATCACGCGCCTGCAACGCACTGACCCGGGCCACCAACCAGTGAAAAAAAGCGGCGTCACGAATCAGACCGTACTTAATGACCTCAGCCAGTCCTGCGGCATATTCTCGATCCGGCAAAGTGGACAAGGTGTCGAGATCGATGATGACGTGTTCGGGTTGATGAAAAGCGCCGATCAGGTTTTTACCCATGGGGTGGTTAACCCCCGTTTTACCGCCTACCGAAGAATCCACCTGAGCCAGCAAGGTCGTCGGTATCTGAATAAAGTCCGCGCCACGTAAAAATATCGATGCGGCGAATCCGGTCATGTCGCCGACAACACCGCCACCAAGGGCCACAAAAAGACTTTGGCGTTCGTGGCGGTCCTCCAGTGCGGCATCTAAAATCTGTTGCACTGAGGCCATCGATTTATGCTGCTCACCGGCAGGCAGGGTAACGTGTGTTAATCGTTCAAGCGCTGGTAGCGCCGACAGTAAACGCTCTGAGTACAGCGGACCGACCTGGTCGTCGGTAACCAATACTACGCCGCGCGAACCAATCACCTCCGCCCACAGACGCCTGTCAGTCAACAGCCCTTTGCCAATGGCAATTGGATAACTGCGATCTTTGCCGTTACGGTTGCCGCCATCGGCACCAAGATTAACGTCTACTGTATGAAATTGTTCCGACATCGATGGATCGCTCTCGAATAATCATCATGAGGGGCTTGAAGGCAGCAAATTGCGCTCGACTAATTGCGCTTGGATTTGCTTAGCGACTTTTCTGGCGTTGCCCGACCCCCCAGACACAATGACGTCTGCCAGCGCGCGATACAGCGGCGCTCGCTCTGCCATCAGCCTGGCAAGCGTCTCCGCGCGGTCGCCGCATTGTAGCAAGGGGCGGCCTTCGCCTGACCCTGTTCTTTTCCTTTGCTGCTCGACACTCACATCAAGGTAGACCACCAATCCCGAGTTCGACATCAATGTGCGATTTTCCTCACTCACCACTGCGCCGCCGCCGGTTGCAATCACCGCCTGGGGGCGCTGAGCAAGATCTTGAAGCACCGCACTTTCACGGCGTCGAAACCCATCCTCACCTTCCACGTCAAAGATCCAGGGGATGTCGGCACCAGAACGAGCCACAATTTCTACGTCTGAGTCGATAAAGGGGCATCGCAATAATCCTGCCAGATGCCGACCCACAGTCGACTTTCCCGAGCCCATAGGGCCCACCATAAAAAGCCGGAAGGCTTTAGTGCTATCGAGCACCGTCAGTTCACCAAGGCTTCTGACAAAATTCTAGGCGTAATAAAAATGAGCATTTCCGTTTTTTGTTGTGTGTTGGCAGTGCTCTTGAACAAGTTGCCGAGATAGGGAATATCGCCAAGCAGCGGAACTTTTGCAACCTTAACCAGTTCTTCATTTTTAAAGACACCGCCCAACACCACGGTTTCACCGTTCCCGACAAGCACCTGCGTTGTCAGCTCCGTGGTATCGATAGTGGGAATAAATCCACCGTTACCACTCGGCACCAACGCACCCACCGAATCCTGATTGACGATCAAATCGAGCAAGATGCGATCATCCGGTGTGATATTCGGTGTCACATCCAGTTTCAAAACCGCCTCCTTAAACGCCGTTGTCGTGGCACCCGACGCGGCTCCCTCTTGATACGGGATTTCAGTCCCCGACTTTATACTGGCCTTCTGTTTATCACCAGTAATCACCTTTGGTTGCGAGATCACCTGACCCTCGCCGGAGGCTTCCAGAGCTGAAAGCTCAGCAGTGAGGAATAGGTCAGTGGAAGTAAACCCGACTGCAAACCCTGATGTCGCCTCAGCAACGCCCAAGTCGACCAGCGGCGCGGTGGGCATGGCAATCGGGTTAGCGCCTCCGATCAACTGATTGTTGAGGCTCGTCACACTGGCGGTATCCCCTGCCACCGAGGTAAACCGGTCGGATCCTGCATTGAGGTAACCCCCTCCCCAGCGGATGCCAAGTTGCTCATTGATATTGGAAGATGCAATCACTATGCGCGCCTCAATCATGACCTGACGGATAGGAATATCGACCTGCTCAATCAGCGCTCTGATCTCCGCCAGCTTGGCGCTGGTATCCGTGACAACAATCGAGTTCGTGCGATCATCCACGACCACCGAACCCCGCTCAGAAATTAAGGCCCCCCCCTCTTCTGACCCCGCTTGAAACAGCCCGACAATATTGCTCGCCTTTGCATAGCGGATACGAATAAATTCTGATTGCAGGGGCGCGAGTTCTGCTATTTGTTTGTTGGCTTCAATTTCCTGGCGCTCCCGCTCAGCCAGCTCCTGGGTGGGCGCCACCATTAACACATTGCCTATCTGACGACTGTCGAGACCCCGAGTTTTGAGCACCAAATCAAACGCTTGATCCCACGGGACATCATCTAGCCGCAACGTAATACTCCCCTCCACAGAGTCTGAGGCCACAAGATTTAGCCCGGTGAAATCAGCAATCAGCTGCAGTACCGACCGGACCTCAATACTTTGGAAATTGAGCGAGATACGATCACCCGCATAATCAAACTGATTGAGACGATCCCGCTGCTCCTCCTCGTTGAGCCCCCTTACGGCAAGGGCGTAGGTATTGCCCGTTTGGTAAGCTAGATAATCGAATAGACCCGTTGCACGCAACGTCAGCCGGGTGCCTTGCTCGGTCGTATTGACTTCGATGCCCTGTACTGGCGTTGCGAAATCAGTCACGTCAAAACGCCGAATCAGCGATTTCCGGACACCCGTGTGACGAAACTGCAGCGTGATATTGCCGCCCTCGCTGAACACGCTCGCCGTGACACCTGGATCACTCAAGCTCAGTACTAATAAACCCTCGCCCTTAGCCGATCGCCGAAACGCCAGATCTGTTATTTCCGAGACCACTCGCTCGACTCGGTTAACATCGGTTTGCAAGATACTACTGGTGTCCTGCGCATCCACGTCGACCGCCTCGACCTCCCCTCCCAGCTGCAGTGTCAGCTGGTCACCCGACACCACCGTGTGAAACGGCAGAAGCTCAACAAGATTGATGATCACGCGGGTGCGGTCTTCGGATTCGAGCACTAACACACTGGTGGCGTTGGCTTGCGGAAGCTTGAACCGCTTTTCTCCCAGCAGGCTGCGAGTACCCGGCAAATCCAACACCACTCTGGCAGGCTCCTCGATAGCATAACTGTCGACCTCCGCTAAAAAGGGCTGATCGAACGTTAAAGTCACGGCGAGCTGAGACCCAGGCTGAGGTGTTAAGGCAATCTTTTCCAGTATCGCAGACTCTGCTGACATTGCCGTCACATACAGCAACAGGCAGCCAAACACGTAACTCAATCCCCTCAGCACCGGTAAAGATCGCCCTCTTCTGGCTGCGCTTTCCATTGCGTTATCTCCCTCGCTCACATCCCTGTGAGCTCAATTATTCTGGGTCGTTCCACCCAGCCATTCTCGGTTCCATCCGAGACGATTTCGGTCACCACAACGAAAGCGTCACCCATTTCAACAACACGACCATGATCACGGCCCAGAAAACTGCCAAGCTGAATCCGGTGGATCCTGCCTTCCGGGTCCTTGATCAAGCTCCAATTAAAGTTATCTCGTTGCAAAGTGCCCACCATGGCCAAGGTGTCTAACGAAAAGCGCTCCAAATAATCTTTTGTCCGGTTCTCATCAGGGTGCACCATCGTGGGCGCCGATAAGGCCGCGAGCTGCCGGGCGTTCATGGGCCGATCAAATGGACTGCGTAAAGTCGCCGCCGCATAGGCAAACGCCTCGTAGGCTTCAAAGGTAGGAATGGGTTGAACAACACCGCCCGGTAGCGCGCGCTTCTCATCCATAAAGTCGTCCAAGTCGGTGAAACTGCGGTCTGCACAAGCCGACAACACCGCGGCCATCAACACCGCTCGGATCGCGAGACGAAGCGGCGCAAGGCGATTATCCCGCATCGTCGTCTTCCCGATAACGATAAGTTTTTGCGCGGATTTTCATCTCGAGTAGGGGCGCGCTGGCGTCGTCTCCGAGAATCTGAAAATCGTGTAACGTGACAATACGAGGCAAGCTCGCCAGACCAGAAATAAACGCGCCTAAATCGTGATAAGAGCCGGTGGCTTCAATGGCAATGGGCAGCTCAGTATAAAAATTTTGCGTTTGCTCATCTAAAAGATCAATACGATTAATACGAAGACCATTCCGCTCACCCTTACCCGTAATGTCCTCGAGCAAGCCCGGGACCTCGGTCTTAGAAGGCAATTGCGACACTAAAACACCAAAGCGCGTCTCCATCTCTATCAATTGCGCCTTGTAAAGATCCAAATTAGCGGCTTCAAATGCTTTGGTTTCAAATACCTGCTTCAATTCCTGTTCTGATCGCTCGGCATCGGCTAACTGCTGATGGACGTCTCCAACATGAAGATAAAACCCGATGGCGATCGTCACGCCATACAACAATGCCATTGCCAATGCTTTCGCCCAGACGGGCCAATTACCAAAATTGTCAAAATCAATGACAGTCAGATCCAATTCAGCCAGATCAAACTCTTTCAGTGTGCGGAGCAGGTCTGTTCGGTTCATAGCGGTTGCTCAACGGCGTCTTCTGGCAGCTCAATGCCCACTGACAGCGTAAAATGGGTAGCTTGTGTGCCATAGTCGGGGGTTGCCTGCACCGCATCTAAACTCGCCGCTTGCAGCCAACGCGACGCCTCCAAGCGGCGCATGAGACTAGAGACTCGGTTATTGGATTCTGCAATGCCCTCAATCGAGACGATCTGAGCGTCGGTTTGCAGTGAAGTATAAAAAACCCCATCAGGCACCGTTCGGACCAGCTGATCCAACAGCCTGACAATGACTGGCCGATTGCCCTGTAACGCTTGTATCACCCTCATACGGTCTATCAGACGATTACGCTTGAGCTGCAAATCTCTGATCTCAGCGACCTCCTGATCAAGCAGTTTAATTTGAGTGGTCAATTTCCGGTTACGCGTCTCTTGATAAGCGATCTGATCGCTGACTACCGCATCCCAAAGCCAGGCTGACAGCACAGCGAGGAACGCGGTCCCACACAGGCCCGTCAAAAACTGCTGGCGACGCGCTTGGCGACGCGTCTCACGCCAGGGCAATAAATTGATATTAGCCATCGTTGAGTCTCCGCATCGCCAAACCGCAGGCCACCATCATCGCTGGCGCGTCTCTTGCCAGCGCTCGTGCGTTGACACGTGGAGCCACAGACATGCCTGCAAAAGGATTGGCAATAATGGTGGGGGTAGATAGGCGTTTTGAGATTCGTTCTGCAAGGCCCTCCATCACCGCGACGCCGCCACACAAGACGATGTAATCAAGCTCAGCATATTCGCTCGAGGAAAAGAAAAACTGGAGAGAACGACTGATTTGCGATTCAGCCGCCTCCAGGAAAGGCGCTAACACCGCCTCGTCATAATCGTCAGGTTCACAACCATCCGGTAAACCGCCCTGCTTCTTCGCACGACCGGCTTCTTCGAAAGAAAGTCCGTAGCGACTCATAATGTCTTCCGTCAGCTGCATACCACCAAATAAGTGTTCTCGGGTGTAAATCGATTCGTCGCCTGCAAAGACCGACAGCGTCGTCATACTGGCGCCAATATCCACCATGCCAATAGCGTGATGCTGACCCACCGGCAGCTGGCTAGAGAGCAGGGTCATCGCCCGCTCCCGAGCGAACACCTCAATGTCCATGATGACCGGCGTCAACCCTGCTATCGCTAGAGCACCAACACGAGATTCAATAGTTTCTTGACGACAGGCAGCCAGCAAAACGTGAACGTGATTGTCTTTGCCTGATATTGGCCCTAACGTCTCAAAATCGATTGCCACTTCGTCTAACGGATAGGGGATGTACTGATCAGCCTCTAAAATCAGCTGCGCCTCGATATCCACCTCAGACAGTCCCGCTGGCATCGCAATGGTTTTGGTAATGACCGCTGAGCCCGAGACCGCAGCGACCGCACGCCGAGCCTTGGTGCCAGAACGGCTCACTAAGTCACGAATGACCTTCGCGACGAGCTCGGTATGATTGACGTTTTTCTCAATAACGGCTTCAGGGGGAAGGGGCGCGACAGCGTAGCTTTCTACGCAATAATCGACGCCTATGCGGCTTAGCTCCAACAGTTTTACCGTCGTAGAGCTGATATCGATGCCCACCAGTGGAGGCACCTTGGCAAAGCCTAGTTTTGTCAACACGATTCATTCCTTTGAGTGTGTCGATAGCCCAATCCAGAGCTAAAGTATTACAGACACATTAACACGCCGCGATTTGGAATTTAAATCCAACCAGAATCGGTAAAAGGTCACTTAATACCGTGTGCAATGTGAAAACCCTACAGAAGCGCCGGTGGGTTTCCCTTATAGTTTCTCCACTTGCCCGGCGGCCATTGTCATGGACCGCCGAACGGCTTATCTCGGCATCAACGGCTCGGAGATCCCAGCGTGGTAAAAGCCAGAAAACTCATGCAATACGCTGCGCTACTCGCGAGCGTAGGAGTTTGGTGGTTAGCAGGCCTCTACCTGTACCTGAGCCCTAATCTGCCCGAAGCCGACACACTACGCAATATCACCCTGCAAACGCCCATGCGGGTCGTCAGCAGAGAGGGCGCGCTGATTGGCCAGTTTGGGGAGCAAAAAAGAAAACCCCTCCAATTTGACCAAATCCCACAAAGCTTTATCGACGCACTACTCGCCGCAGAGGATGACGGTTTTTTCAGCCATTCCGGTATCGAGCCGCTGAGCCTCGGCAGGGCCATATCAGAGCTGGTGCTCACAGGTAAAAAAGGCAGCGGTGGCTCAACGCTCACCATGCAGGTCGCGCGCAACTACTTTCTCTCTCTTGAGCGAACCTTCTTGCGCAAATTCAACGAAATTTTGCTGGCACTAGAAATCGAACAAACGCTGTCTAAAGCTGAGATTTTTGAGCTCTATGTCAATCGCGTGTTCTTGGGGCACCGTGCCTACGGATTCGAGGCGGCAGCCGAAACCTACTACGGCAAATCCCTTGCCGACCTCAGCCTGCCACAACATGCCATGCTGGCCGGCATACCCAAAGCCCCCTCCCGCAATAACCCCCTGAGCAACCCGGATAAAGGCAAAATTCGGCGGGACTGGATATTGGGCCGGATGGCGAGCCTAGGCAAGATCACTGAAGCCGAAAAGATCGCGGCACGCAACACGCCCGTGAGCGCCGGTTTTTTTGGTCAGGTCGTTGAAGTGGATGCCGATTATGTGGCCGAAATGGTCCGTCAGGAGATGGTTGAGCGTTTTGGCAATGCGGCTTACAACGATGGATATGTGGTCTTCACCACGATCGACGCAGGTATGCAGCAAGCCGCACACGACGCCCTGCTAAAAGGTTTGCGCACCTACGACTGGCGTCACGGATGGCGGGGACCTGAGCGCCGTTTAGCCCCGCGTGAAGGGGAGACCGCGGGAGAAACGCTGGCCCGCTGGCACGAAGCACTGCGCGCGATGCCCACGATCGCTGAACTACCGCCCGCTATTGTGACCGAGGTCAGCGAGAACGGTGCGACCGCCCTCATGAAGTCTGGCGACGCCATTTTAGTCCCGTGGCAGGAACATCTTGCCAAGGTACGCCGCTACCGCTCAATCAATCAAACCGCTGTACCTGAAAAGACCGCCGCCGATTTACTCGCCCCAGGAGATTTAATCCGAGTTCGTTTGGTCGAGGGGCAATGGCGCCTTACGCAAGTGCCGAAAGCGCAATCCGCATTAGTGTCGTTGGACCCAAAGCATGGTGCCATTCGCGCGCTGGTCGGTGGCATGGGATTCGAATTATCTAAATTCAATCGCGCGACCCAAGCGCGGCGACAACCAGGCAGTAACTTCAAACCGTTTCTTTATGCCAACGCCCTCACTCGGGGCATCACCCCGTCGACCGTGATCAACGACGCACCAGTCGTTCTAGACAACCTAGCGGCGGCAGAGATTTGGCGCCCTGAGAACGACAGCGGTAAATTCTATGGCCCCACTAGGTTGCGGGAAGCGCTCGCATTTTCGCGTAATTTGGTCTCTATTCGGGTATTACAGCGCGTGGGGGTGAGGACCTTTATCGACTTTGTGGAGGGGCTTGGCTTCAATACCGAAGGCATGCAGGCAAACCTCACGCTGGCTTTAGGAACTCATGCCTTCACGCCTCTTGATATCGCGACGGGTTATACCATTCTCGCGAACGAGGGCTTCAAAGTAGAACCTTGGCTTATCGACCGTATCGAGAATGCGAAAGGCGACATCCTGTACGCCGCCGACCCCCTCGTGGCCTGTCCCGAGTGCACGAATACTCAGCTAGCAGAGGATGAGATGACCCGCATGGAGGATATTTTAGGTACCGCTGTGCCAGAGGTGCGCGCTGCGACTCGCGTCATGGATCCGAGAGTGGCGTACATCGTTGCTTCCTTTTTACGAGAGGCCATACAGCGCGGCACGGGTCGCCGAGCAAAAGTGCTAGAGCGAACCGATATTGGCGGTAAAACCGGCACCACTAACGGACCGAGAGATGCTTGGTTCTCTGGGTTCAACGGTGACTTAGTCACGACCACTTGGCTGGGGTTCGACGACTACAGCCCGCTGGGCCGAAGAGAGTTCGGTGGCACAGCCGCCCTGCCCATTTGGATTGATTTCATGCGCGAGGCTTTGCCGGCGCCCCAACCCGATGCCCCCATGCCACCCGGTATTGTGCGACTCAGCGTCGATCGGGACTCCGGTTTGCGAGTGCAAGGCAATCCCAGCAATAGCGTCATGGAGTATTTTTTGAAAGAGTCACTGCCGGACTGGGGTAACAATGCGAGTGAACCGATCGATACTGAAACGCTCGAAGGGATTTTTTAAGCCAAAAAAAAGCCAGCAAAGCCGGCTTTTTAAAGCAATCCTGCGCTCACTTCGAGAGGCTACGCCCACCGAATCGCTTGTTAAAACGATCCACTCGACCACCTGTATCAACCATCTTCTGCTTGCCGGTATAAAAGGGGTGGCACTGGCTACAAACATCCAAAGAAATGTCCGCACCCAAGGTAGACCGGGTCTTAATCTCGTTACCACAGCTACACCGAGCCGTTATTTCGCCATACTGTGGATGAATATCAGCTTTCACGCCAACCTCCATTAGTCTTGTTGGGTGCAAAAAAGAGGGCGGATAATACCAGAGCCTCCACCGATAGCAACATGGAATACGCCCACTCCCACGCTTTAGTACACTAGGGACCATTAAGAAGCATATTGAGTCCAGCTTGACCGACACCGCTCAAAACATCCCCCACGATCAAACGATCTGGCGCTGTGCTGTTCCGACACCACTGAGGCGGCTATTTGATTATCTGCCACCGGAAGGATGGTCGGGCAACATTGAGCCCGGAAGCAGAGTGCGCGTCCCTTTTGGTCATCGCATATTGGTCGCCATCGTGGTGAGTCAAGCCAGAACATCTGACCTACCCTCGGCGCGACTGCGTCATTGCGCCGCTGTCTTAGATACCAAGCCACTTTATTCAACGTCACTGAATCAGTTAGTGCAGTGGGCGGCCGAGTACTATCAGCATCCGGTCGGTGAAGTGTGGCCCTTGGCGCTGTCACCCGGTGAGCGGCGGGGTCATCCCGAGCGTCCCCTGGGGAGTCCCGGTATCAAACTCACCCTTCGGGGCTGCGGTTTGGCACCCAACACGCCCCATGGCGCGCCAAAACAAGCGAGTTTGATCGACTTATTGCGAACAGACCCCCTAAAACTGGACAAAGCCAGAGCACTGGGTTTTCAGCGCTCGGTGATCAACGCACTGATCGAAAAAAACCTCGTCGAAACCTGTGAGATCGTCCGACCTGAGCCATGGCAGACAAAAACAGCCCCCTTGCCTGCCAATCCGGAGCAGCAGTCGGCGATCGATAGCGTGCGGTCGTCTTTACATCACTTTCAGGTTCACCTGCTTTATGGCATTACTGGTAGCGGTAAAACCGAGGTCTATCTCCAAACGATTGCCACCTGCCTTAATCAAGGTCGGCAGGCCCTCGTGTTACTGCCTGAAATTGCACTGACACCACAAACCCTAGCCCGGTTCGAAGCGCGGTTCGAGGCCCCTGTGGTTGCCTTGCACTCTGGGATTGGCGACGCAGCGCGAGATCGCGCATGGGCCGCCGCACGTCACGGCCATGCCGCCATCATTTTAGGAACACGGTCTACCGTATTTGTCCCGATGAACCGCTTGGGTCTGATTGTGGTCGACGAGGAGCATGACGCCGCTTTCATACAACAAGATGGGCTGCGTTACTCCGCCAGAGACGTCGCCATTAAACGTGCTCAGCTTGAGGGATGTAACGTTCTGTTAGGCAGCGCCACACCGAGTCTGGAAAGCTGGCATAACGCTGAAAAGAAGCGCTACCAGCGCCACGTGCTCTCTCAACGTGCGGGCAACAGCCAACTGCCAGAGCAACGCCTCATAGACATCAGTGGGCTGGAGCTGTCCGCTGGACTATCTGCCGAATTGATCAGTCATATTGAGCAAACACTGATTAATGGGGAGCAGGTACTGGTTTTTCTCAATCGCCGTGGCTTTGCCAATGCGTTGCTGTGCCATGACTGTGGCTGGAGCAGTGACTGTCCCGATTGTGACGCACGTATGACACTCCATAAAATACCCCCGGCTCTACATTGCCATCATTGTGACCGCCGTAATCCCCTCCCAAGCCACTGCCCTGCCTGCAGTAGTAGGCGCCTAGTCGGCACCGGTATTGGCACACAGCAGACGGAGACGTTCCTGGCTGAACGCTTTGCGACTTATCCAGTGGTTCGAGTCGACAGTGATACGGTGACCAGCAAAGCTGCGATACCAGAGCTGATCGATCAACTCGCCAGCGCTGACCCTATTCTCATGATTGGCACCCAAATGCTCAGCAAAGGTCACCACTTTCCCCACGTGACACTGGTGGCAGTCGTCGATGCAGACGCGCTGCTCTTCAGCCCCGACTTTCGTGGCGAAGAACGGCTACTGCAGCTGTTAACCCAAGTCGCTGGCCGAGCTGGTCGGGACCGCAAACAGGGGCAGGTCATTATTCAGACTCGACAGCCCGAGCACCCTTTAATACGGGGGCTTGACGCGCCCTACCATAGCTTACTTCCCGACCTGCTGAGGCAGCGCGCACAGGCCCATTTGCCACCCTACGGCGCCCTTGCGGTCATCCGGTGTGACAGCCACAGCAAACAAGAAGGCCTCGACTTTCTTCGCGCATTGAAGGAGGGGACACCGGCCATTGAGGCCCACTACATTGGACCCCTGCCCGCGGCAATGGCGCGACGAAAAAATCGCTACCGCAGCCAATTGATTATCACTGCCAAAACGCGGCCCGCTTTAGCGCATACTGTTGCCGCACTCGTCTCTCAGGCAGAATTGGGATCGCGTCCGCGCCAGTTCAGTTGGTCAGTCGATATCGACCCCTATGAAGCCTTGTGAATTCCTTGGCTGGAGCAAGCCCAGTGGGTCGGCGATAATGTGCGGCGAGCCGTGCGACCCGCGCAGCAGAACATAACGTTAACAGGACGACCATGAAATCTGAACTGGCTACGCTGATTACTTCAGGGTTACAAAAACTCGTCGCGGAGGACGTGCTGCCGGTCATGCCCGATGTCGCGCCACAAATCGACCACCCAAAAGATACCGCGCATGGCGACCTGTCCTGCAATATCGCCATGGTATTAGCCAAACAAGCGAAAATCCCACCGAGAGATCTAGCGACACAACTGATTGCCGCACTGCCCGATAACACGCTGATTGAGCGAACCGATATTGCTGGGCCTGGGTTCATAAACTTTTTTATTAGGGCCAATCAGCACACCGCTATCATCGGCACCATCTTGGGAGCCAAGGATCAATATGGTCGCTGTGACATCGGCCGCGGGCGGCAAGTCCAGGTGGAATTTGTCTCGGCGAACCCAACCGGGCCACTTCATGTTGGCCACGGCAGGGGCGCCGCCATTGGAGATTCTCTTGGGCGCCTGCTCACCGCGACGGGTTGGTCGGTTCAGCGAGAGTTCTACTACAACGATGCCGGACAACAGATTAATAATTTGGCGCTGTCAGTTCAGGCCCGGGCAAAAGGCAAAGGGCCCGAGGATCCAGAATGGCCAGTAGATGGGTATCGCGGCGAATATATTCAGGATGTTGCCACTGCTTATCAAGCGGGCGATACCGTGCACGCTGCCGACCGCACCATTACTGCGGACGGCGATCTGAATAACCTTGACGCTATTCAGGCATTTTCCGTTGCCTGCCTCCGTCGTGAGCAAGATCAAGACCTGCGATCATTTTCGGTCCTGTTCGACCGCTACTTTCTAGAGTCCTCGCTTTACGAGTCAGGTGCAGTTGCGACAACCGTGAGGGCATTGGAGGACAATGGTCACACCTATGAAGATCAAGAGGCACTGTGGCTCAAAACGACTGATTTTGGCGACGACAAAGACCGAGTCATGCGCAAGCGCGATGGCGGTTATACCTACTTTGTACCCGATGTCGCTTACCATCATGACAAGTGGCAACGCGGCTTTGAGCGTGTCATCAATGAGCAAGGTGCCGATCATCACAGTACCATCACTCGGGTCCGAGCCGGGTTACAGGGCCTCGACGTAAATATCCCCAAGGGGTGGCCGGAGTATGTGCTTCACCAAATGGTGACGGTGATGCGAGACGGCAGTGAGGTCAAACTATCGAAGCGTGCTGGCAGCTATGTGACGCTGCGGGACCTCATCGAGTGGGTTGGGTGTGATGCCACGCGTTTTTTCTTAGTCGCTAGAGCGCCGACCTCTCAACTGACATTCGATATCGACTTAGCGCTTGCGCGCAGTAACGAAAATCCGGTGTATTACATTCAGTACGCGCACGCACGCTGCGCCAGCTTGCTCCTCAAAGCAGAGACATTATTAGGCGACGAAGGCGCCATGGCCGGACTGCCTCACGTTGACACTCTGACTGAGCCAGAGACACTAGGACTGATCATCAACCTCACCCGATTCCCCGATGTGGTTGTCGCTGCCGCTGAACGACTTGAGCCACATGATGTGGCGAATTATCTTCGCCAAGTCGCCGCTGACTTTCACAGCTTCTACAACGCTCACAAGATTCTCGACGCAGCGCCTGACACCGCTCTTGCGAGACTCGCATTGGTCGCGGCAACCCAGCAAGTCATTGCTAGCGGGCTTGATCTACTGGGTGTCTCGGCACCTGAGTCAATGTAATCATGGCTAGATCAACACAAAAACCAAAGCCAAAATCCGCTGCAACGCGCCATAACGCCGGGCACGACACTCACAACGCGCCGCCGACCCTTACCAAAGCGCATCTCCACGGTGCGATGGCGGGCGCGCTAGCCGGGGTAATGGCGACGCTCAGTATTAGCCATTGGTTAGCGCAACCAGACCCCAACCTGGTGGCAGAAACAATGCCGGCAGCCACCACGGTTGTTGAGCCCGCACTCCGCTTTGTTTTTCCTACGGTTTTACCAAATGAGGAAGTCGATTTAACGCCTGACATTGAGCCCGCCGAGTTGACCACTGATAGCACCCATACTGCTGACTACCTGCTGCAAGTAGGCTCTTTCAGGCAGGAGGAAGATGCCGATCGGCGGCGGGGTGAGCTCGCGTTACTGGGACTAGAGGCCGCGGTTGAGCTCACTAACGGAGATAACGGTCGCTGGTATCGGGTCTACATGGGGCCTTTTGCGAACCGCTCTGAAATAGCGCGTGCCCGCTCTATGGCGGCGCAAGCGAATATGGATACGCTACTGCTGAAACGGGAATCGCCATGAGCGTCACAACACCACAGCGCGTTACCCGACTACATTACGCACGCAGTCGGCGAAAACTCGAACTCACGTTTGACGATAATGCTGCATTCGAACTCAGCGCGGAATACTTGCGTGTTTTTTCTCCCTCCGCAGAAGTGCGAGGCCACGGCGCTGGACAGGAGGTCTTGCAGACTGGTAAATCATCGGTGGAAATTGTGGCGATTGCGCCCGTGGGACACTATGCGGCGCAAATCACGTTTGATGACGGACACGACTCCGGCCTGTATAGCTGGGCCTACCTGCGCGATCTGGCCGAACAGCAGGACCAATATTGGCATCAATACTTGCAGCAGCTTGCCGCGGCCGGGAAATCTAGGGATGCGGACTCACAAGTGCTACATTTTCAGCCCTGAACAGACACTCGCTGCTCAGGTACACTGGCCGGTCCGTTAAAGGAGTTGCCACAGGGCAACAGTGAGCACCCGGATATGACAAACGACACCACCAGCACGCCTCACGACGAGGACAACACTACCGACTTTGGTTTTAACCGGGTTAACCGGGGCGATAAGGCCGGCATGGTGCGAGGAGTCTTTGATTCCGTTGCGGGGCGCTATGACCTAATGAACGATCTCATGTCGGGGGGCATTCATCGCATTTGGAAACGATTCACCATTGAACTCAGTGCCGTGCGGCCGGGGCAAACGGTTTTAGATATCGCTGGCGGCACAGGGGATCTGGCGGCCAAATTTTCTCGCTTAGTGGGGCCAGAGGGCCAAGTTATTTTGGCGGACATCAACGCGGCAATGCTAGCGGTGGGACGCGATCGACTCATCGACAAAGGCGCGACCGGTAATGTCCAAGTCGTTCAAGCCGACGCGCAACAATTGCCTTTTGAAGACAATAGTATTGACTGTATTACGATTGCTTTCGGTCTGCGTAATGTCACCGATAAAGCCATGGCGATGCGCTCTATGCTGCGCGTTTTACGGCCAGGCGGTAGGTTACTGGTGTTGGAGTTTTCCAAGCCGACCTCAGCACTGCTGGGCAAACTCTACGATCAGTATTCGTTTCAAATATTACCCGCGATGGGCCGACTGATAGCACAGGATGCAGAAAGCTATCGCTATTTGGCAGAGTCTATCCGCCAGCATCCTGATCAGGAAACGCTGCTGGAAATGATGGGGACGGCAGGATTCGCCAATTGCCGTTACCACAATATGACAGGGGGCGTCGTAGCGCTCCATCAAGGTTTTAAAGCGTGACCCAGCACGACCCTGCGTTATTGAGTGCTGCGCTTGCGGGTATCGAACGGGCACTTAACCAGGCCATTGCGTTGTCGCCCACCTCGCATGGCGAACTCGCTGAGCTTGCTGGAACCGTGCTGGGTGTCGAGGTCACAACCTTTGATTTGACAGTCTATCTCGACATCACTTCTGGCACTGAGGCGAGGCTTTTAACGCACTGCGAGCTGCCTACGGCTGCTTTTGTGCGCGGTACAGTCGAGGACTTCGCATCATTAGCCTCTTCAAAAGATCCCGCGGCAGTCCTCATCAATAGCGGCATTGAGCTAGAGGGCAATAGCGCCAGCCTCATTGCGTTACAGCAGGTTATTTCGCGCATGGATATCGACTGGGAAGCGCCGTTAGTCGCCACACTCGGTGACGTCATGGGTCACCAAATTGCGGAAACACTGCGCCGTATTTTTCGCTGGGGAGAAGGCGCTCACGCCAGTTTGCGGCGACAGGTCTCGGAGTTTGTATTAGAGGAGGCGCGCTTAACCCCACCCAAAGCCGAGCTCGAATATTTTTTTGACGCCGTACAGTCCTTATCGATGCAAGTCGATCGCGTTCAAAGTAAATTAGAAAAATTACGCGCCAAAGTCGAGCAGAAGCGGGGGCAGGCATGAGGCGTTTAATTGCGCTCTATCGCACGGCAGCGCGCTACAGACTCGATCAGCTCTTACCCCCAACGCAAAGACCGAGGCTACTGGTTTTGCTGTTGCGCGTTTTCCCCGTCGCGTCGGTAGCCACGAACACACCCAGAGGGGAGAGGCTGCGGCGGGCATTAGAAGATTTGGGTCCTGTCTTTGTTAAATTCGGACAACTGCTGTCGACTCGTCGAGATTTATTGCCACGCGATATCGCCGATGAACTGGCATTACTCCAAGATCAGGTTGCCCCCTTCCCCGCCAACGAAGCCATTGAGCGTATCGAGCACGCACTGGGTAAACCCATTGCTGAGTGCTTCGCCGAATTTGATGCGAATCCGCTGGCCGCTGCGTCAGTGGCACAAGTCCATGGCGCGCGTCTCGCAGACGGTACCGATGTTGTCGTGAAGGTCTTGCGTCCCGGCATTGAACTGACCATTGCTCAGGACCTTAAAATTCTCCACCACGTCGCGACACTGCTGGCTCGTTGGTCACGCAACGGCCGGCGGCTTAGACCCGTCGAAGTGGTGGCAGAATATGAGCGAATCATTCATGGCGAGCTTGATCTGCAGCGTGAAGCCGCTAATGCCTCCCAGTTAAAACGTCATTTTCAAGCCGGTGATCTGGTCTATGTGCCCACGGTTCACTGGCCATTAACCACTCAGCAAGTCATGGTCAGCGAGAGAATCTATGGCGTCCCGATCAGTGATATTGAGGCGTTGGGCGCGAAGCAGGTCGATGTGAAACTGCTTGCAGAGCGCGGGGTAGAGATTTTTTTCACTCAAGTATTTCGCGACAGTTTTTTTCACGCGGATATGCATCCCGGTAATATCTTTGTTGACTGCACGCATCCAGAAGATCCCCGTTATATTGCGGTGGACTGCGCGATTGTCGGTCAACTCGACGACCGAGATCTGTATTACCTCGCACGCAACCTCCTTGCGATTTTTCAACAAGATTATCGGCTTTGCGCCAAACTTCACATCGAGTGTGGCTGGATCTCAGCCGATACCCCGGTCGCTGAATTTGAATCCGCCATGCGCACACTGTGTGAGCCGGTATTCGAACGCCCACTGGCAGAGATTTCATTCGGTCATATGGTGGTGAACTTATTCCGCACCGCGGGACAGTTTGATATGCAAGTGCAGCCACAGCTCGTGCTTCTGCAAAAGACCCTGCTCAATATCGAGGGGCTAGGTAGGCAGCTCTATCCAGCATTAAATCTGTGGGACACCGCCAAGCCGTTCCTTGAACAGTGGGTCTCAGAGCGATATTCACTGCAGACGGTGAGCAAGCGATTGCAGGAGGATGCGCCGGCTCTACTGGAGTCGCTTCCGCTATTACCCGATCTGGTACTGGCACAACTCCGACAATCTAAAAAGCAACCGGTGCAGGTTGCAGCGACACCACGGTGGGTATTGCCCTTAACCGGGCTGGGCGCATTGGCACTCGGTTTTGGCATTGCTCAGTCGATCGAGGGGCTAGGCTGGCTGATTCTGGGTGGCGGCTGCCTACTTTGCGCGATCGTTTTGCGACACCGATAACCTCTTAAGACCTCTGGCATACTACTCACATGACAGCACTTGACGCTCAGACCCCAACAACGATGACCCCTCGGTGGAATGAGCAGGGTCTTATCCCCGCCGTCGCGCAAGATCATGAAACGGGTGAAGTGCTTATGGTTGCTTGGATGAATGCAGAGTCCTTGGCGTTGACGCTGTCGCAACGGCAGGCAATTTATTGGTCACGATCCCGGCAAGCCTTATGGCGCAAAGGAGAGACCTCTGGTAGCACTCAGGAACTCATCGATATCAAACTAGACTGTGATGGCGATACACTCTTACTACAGGTGCAACAAAATGGCACGGGGGCTTGCCATACGGGACGCCGAACTTGTTTTTTTTACTCGTGCGTCGATGATACGTGGCAGCTAACTGAGGACCAGTGAATGACTGACGTACTCACAGCGCTAGACAAAGTCCTACTAGCGCGAAAAACGGCGGCAGTGGACAGTTCCTATGTCGCCACTTTGCATGCACAAGGTTTGAACAAAATTTTAGAAAAGGTCGGCGAAGAAGCGACTGAAGTGATCCTCGCGGCAAAAGACACGGCGCAAGGAGGCGAGCGAGCGGCGCTGATCAACGAAGTGGCGGACCTGTGGTTTCACACACTCGTTATGCTCTCACACCTCGATGCTGACCATAAGGCCGTACTAGAGGTGCTAGATAAAAGAATGGGGCTATCAGGACTCACAGAAAAAGCCTCTCGTAACAGCCATAATGACGCCTCAGACGAGGCATAAGGACAGGGAGAAACACTATGGGTCTTGGCGGAATCAGTATTTGGCAACTGCTTATCATCCTTGCAATCGTTGTGATGCTCTTCGGGACATCGAGGCTGCGCAACATTGGGGGCGATTTGGGTAACGCGATCAAGGGCTTTCGAGACAGCATGAAGCAAGAGCCACCCGAGTCAGAAACTGTCAGCGCCTCGGTTGAGCGCGAGGAGAGTCCTTCGGATTCTGCTGGCTCGACTGCGGCACGCGAGGAAAGCCATCACGACAAGCCGCCCGCGTAACCGGAGCGCACATTCGTGTTCGATATTGGCTTTGCTGAGCTCTTGTTGATTGGGGTGGTAGGCCTCTTGGTCATCGGCCCGGAACAACTTCCAGGTGCAGTAAGAACCACACTGGCCTGGGTTAATCGTTTTCGGCGCAGTTTTGACCAGATCAGAACCGAGGTACGGCGTGAGTTGCACAATGACGAGATTTTGCAAAATCTCAAAACTGAGTCACAAGCGCTCGAACAACAATTCAGAGCAGGATCGAACTCCGTTGAACAAGAGGTGCAGTCTCTGACACAACCTGCGACGGACACCACCGACCATCATGACTCGGTTACCCCCCCCGCTGACGAGCCAGATCATTCAGTCGACAACAGCAAAAATAACGCCGGCAGCGCATGAACGACAGCGCTGAACAAGATCCGCCCATGTCACTGATTGCACACTTGACTGAGTTGCGGGACCGCTTATTGCGCGCCGTCTTGGCTATCGTCGTTGGATTTGTCGTGCTATTCCCTTTTGCCAACGAAATTTACGGTTTTGTCTCGGCACCGCTGCGAGCGCTAATGCCCGCAGGTTCGACCATGATCGCCACCGGGGTGGCATCGCCCTTTCTCACCCCTTTTAAGCTCAGCCTAGTGCTGGCGATTTTTCTCGCTATTCCAGTCATTCTGTTTCAGATATGGGGTTTTATCGCGCCCGGGTTGTACCAAAAGGAGAAGCGAATCGCGGTTCCGCTATTAGCCTCTAGCGTGCTGCTGTTCTATACAGGAGCAGCGTTTGCTTACTTTGTCGTTTTCCCCCTGATCTTTGCCTTTTTCACCAGTGTGGGTCCCGACAGTGTCCAAGTGATGACCGACATCAACAGCTACTTAGATTTCGTATTAAAGCTATTTCTGGCCTTTGGCATTGCTTTCGAGATGCCTATTGTGGCGGTGGTCTTAATTTGGACCGGCACAACGACCGCAGATTCGCTGGCCGCCAAACGGCCTTATTTGATTCTGGGGTGCTTTGTATTTGGGATGTTACTCACCCCACCCGACATCATTTCACAATCACTGCTGGCCATTCCAATGTGGTTACTCTTTGAATTAGGCGTATTTTTCGGCCGGCTATTGGAGACAAAGCCCGACCCCACTCAGAGCGATCAATGATCCTCCCGGAGGAAAGATGAGACTGTTTGTTTTTGCCTGCCTATTGACGGTGGCCAGCGCACTCATTGCGACCCCAATTAACGCCGAGGAAACCGATAAAGGGGCCATGGCGGCCAATGCCGAAATCAAGCAAAACAGCGGGCTCACGGCCGCGCAACTGCTTGAACGCACCAAGGAATTGAATCAGGCTTTCGAGACGACCTTGTTGGCCGGTTTTGAACCGGGCAAGGCGCAAACGCCCCAACAAGCACTGTTTGCCCTGCGTAACGCCTTTCGCCAAGGCGACCCGCCTTCAGCAGCGCTATATCTCGACCTTCGCTATCTTCCCTCAGACATTGCAGAAACTGATCCCATCTCACTGGCGCGCGGATTGCTCTTTATTTTTGCGCAACAAAACGTACTCGACCTGAGTTTGGTGAGTAACGATCCTCGAGGTAATCGAGAAGATGGGCTACCCGATGATCTCGAGCAGGCGGGCACCGTTACGCTGAGCGAAGAGGTCATTCCTATTTATCTACAGCGTCTGGAGGAGGCAGACGGCACGTATTCTTGGAAAATTGCTAACACTTCCGTCATTCGAATTCCTGATATGTGGGATGAACTCGGTTATAGCGATCTGGCCGTCTGGCTTTCGCGGACATTACCCGAATTTTATATCTTGAGTATGGGCAATTGGCAGTTTGCGACTCTGCTTTTTACGTTAATTGCCGGGTGGCTCGCAACAGGCTGGGTCAGCCAGCTCGTCAGCCGACTGATGCGCCGCATCGCTAACCCCTGGGGGCATGCGCTACGGCGCTTTTTGCAAACACCTCTAAGACTGATGTTGTATGTACTACTGATTCGCATCGTCATCGCACAGCTCGGTCTATCTGTGATGGCTCGCGCGTACCTGCAATCCTCGCCACTTGAATATATTGTTGCGGTGATTTTCGCCTTCGGCTTACTGAACCTCTACCGCGATTACAAAATTCGACAGCTCGAATTACTGGGAGAGATCGAATATGTCGCGCTCATCAAGCCCATTATTGTCATTATTCGCATCATTGTTGCCACGACCGCCGCACTCATGTGGGCTGATCAGGCGGGCTTTAATGTATCAACCTTGATAACCGGGCTAGGCGTAGGCTCTATCGCCATCGCGCTCGCGGCACAAAAAACATTAGAAAACGTCATCGGCGCCATTACGCTGTATGCCGCGAGGCCTATTCGGCCTGGCGACTGGTGCCGCTTTGGCGACACAAAGGGCATGGTCGAAGAGATCGGCCTGCGCTCGGTAACCTTGCGAACAGCGGATCGCACCTTGGTCACCGTGCCTAACTCTATGTTTTCGTCCGCAGACATTGAGAATTTCTCAGTACGAGACCGAATCCGGTTTTTTAAACTACTCGAACTACAGATGCCAACACCCGATCAACTTCGCGCTATTTTGGGTGAGTTCCGGGCACTATTTGCCGCGCACACGATGGTGAAACAAGATTCGATCAGTATCAGATTATCCGACATCGCCGCGGCAACCGCTGTCATACGGCTTGATGCAGAAATCACAACTAGAGAGTACCAAGAATATCTCGCTGTCGCGGAAGACCTCAACCTCCGCATTATCGAAATTGTGCATCACAATGGCGCCATCTTTTCTGGGCCAGGGCAAGTGCTACAGCTTCGTGATTTTCAACAGGCCTCGGTGGATAAGCTGGCAGAGGTCAATGCGAAACTAGAAGTTTGGCGTCAGGGTGAAGGCTTACCTTTTCCAGACTTATCAGACAGTGAAAAACAACGATTGAAAAATACGCTCAGCTACCCTGACAAGAGCTGAGGATACTGTCTGATTGGTAACGCTGACTCGCCCACGTCTCACCCAAAAGTCAGTCACAGCAACTGATGGCACTCTTTCTTACCAGATCGACAACTGCCACGAAAGCCGGAACCGGGTCTGAGCCCTACGCTCAGCGGAATCACCCTCACCAAACCACGAATGGCCGAGCGCCAGCGTGCCGAGCTGACCAGTAAGAAGTCGATTCGGCCCGGTCAGGCGCTGATTGTCCGTTACCGCAATAAAGCGGTGATCACGGAGCGCGATGCCAAGGGTAGCCGCATCAGAAGCAATACCAGTCCATATTGATACTGAACGATCTTTTTAGTGCGGGCCCGCGTAAACTAGTTGCAGATGAAGCAAAAGTAACACTCACGCCAGCCTGAAGCGATAAATGTGACTAACAAGACAGCGCCCATCAAACAAGAAATCGACCCTGAGGATCGGCTTACCCGCGCGAATTCTTTGGCGCCGCTACGACAGATGCTGGCCTTTTTATGGCCTCATAAAAGCCGCCTGATGGCTGCAGGCGCCGCGCTGGTTTTTACCGCCGGCGCACAGCTAACACTGGGGTACGGCGTCAGAATACTGATCGATGAGGGGTTCTCAGGCGCTGACGCAACAGGGTTATATAAGGCGGTCTCCTTTATCTTGATTATTGGGGTCGCAATGGCGTTTGGCTCCATGACGCGGTTTTATCTGGTGTCCTGGTTGGGCGAGCGTGTGAGCGCCGATCTACGGAGTGCGGTCTTTAATAATCTCGTTCATCTACAACCCAGTTACTTCGAAACAAACCATTCAGGCGAAATCATGTCGCGGCTGACGACCGATACGACACTCCTGCAAACGTTGATCGGCTCGTCCGTGAGTCTTGCAGTGCGCAATGCGCTGACGTTAACCGGGGCGTTGACCTTGATGGTGATTACCAATTTGCAACTCAGCCTGGTGATTTTAATCGCGGTGCCCATCACACTGATTCCGATCCTGATCTTCGGCAGACGAGTACGCAAACTCTCCAATAAGAGTCAGCAGTCGATAGCAGAAGTCGGCAGTCATGCCGGCGAAATTTTTCAAAGCATCAAAGTGGTTCAGAGCTTTAATCGTGAGATCGCAGAAAAAACCGGTTTCGCGCAAGATGTTGAACGCGCCTTTGTCATTGCGCGATCACGTGTTTGGCAGCGAGCGTTGCTGACTGGTTTTGCCATCTTTTTATTGATGGGGGGCATGATCAGCATGATGTGGTCTGGCGGCATCGATGTCATCGAAGGTCGGATGACCGGCGGCGAACTCGGTGCTTTCGTCTTTTATGCCGTCATGGTGGGCACCGCTTTCGCCACATTGGCAGAAGTCTGGGGTGACCTGCAACGAGCAGCAGGTGCAGCAGAACGGCTGATGGAGCTGTTGCAAGAAAGCAGCACGATTCCTGATATCGGTAACAATATCGTAACAAGTCGACAGCGCTTGCACTTTGCCGCTGTGCAGTTTTTTTACCCAAGCCGACCCGATATGCCAGCGCTCAATGGGCTCAATTTAACGATACAGCCCGGTGAGTCGGTGGCGTTAGTGGGGCCTTCTGGGGCCGGCAAGTCAACGGTTTTTGAACTCATCCTCCGTTTTTATGACCCCGCGAACGGGACTATCGAGTTTGGCGGTACGGACCTGCGGGCGCTCTCACTGACTGCCTGGCGTCAAAAAATCGCATTGGTGCCACAACAGCCCGCACTGTTCTCCGGCGACATTTTTTACAACATCGCCTATGGTGCCGATAACCCAACGCAGGCGTCTGTTGAGTGTGCTGCAAAAATGGCGCACGCCCACGACTTTATCGCAGCCCTTCCGGAGGGTTATCACAGCGATCTTGGCGCTCAAGGTGTGAGGCTCTCAGGCGGCCAACGCCAGCGGTTGGCGCTGGCAAGGGCCATTCTGGTTAATCCCGAGCTGCTGTTGCTCGACGAAGCCACCAGTGCACTCGATACAGAAAGCGAGTGGCATGTGCAGCAAGCGCTCACAGGGATCATGAGGGAACGAACGACTATCATCATTGCTCATCGACTCTCGACCGTCATGAATGCCGATAAAATCGTAGTCATGAATGAGGGGCAAGTCGTCGACAGTGGCCGCCACGAAGACCTCATCACGCGCTGTGATTTGTATCAGCGTTTGGCAAATCGACAATTTCATTCAGGGGCAGAGGGCGGCGCAACGGGCAACGCATCCTGACTAAACGGCGCTTACCAACAGCCCCCGATCGCGCGACATTGCTAGGATCGGCAATAAACGGGCTTGAGGCCGCACTGCTCAAAGCGGTCGACCGAAGTGAGTGCGTTATCCCCCCTCCTCAAGCGCCTTTTATCTTGGCACGCTTCTCTGCGGAACCTGCTTTTGCGGTACTGTCTTCTCCGGGGCCTTCTTCTGCGGGGCCTTCTTCAACGGGCCGTCCTTAAGACAACTTCCCCCACGTAACGCCTGACCTGACGCTATCACGGCGACTCAAATACAAGGGGGCCTTTGCTGACTGACGGCGGCCTGACACCCCCAAAAGGGTTGAGCGGCTCATAGGCAGTCGATCCTGATTTAGCACTATTCAGGGGGTAAAAACTCAGGACAAAAAAAACCCCGCTTGAAGCGGGGTTCTCGGCGTTTAATTGAGATTAACTGAACTCTCGAACCAAGGTCGCAATACTTTCCTTAGCATCGCCAAAGAGCATGCGCGTGTTCTCTTTGTAGAACAGCGGGTTCTCGATGCCAGCGAAACCGGAGGCCATGGATCGCTTCAGCACAAATACAGTTCGTGCATCTGCGACATTAATGACGGGCATCCCATAAATCGGGGACGACTCTACTTCACGAGCCGCCGGATTCACCACATCGTTGGCACCAATCACAATCGCCACATCCACCGTTTCCATACGCGGATTAATCTCGTCCATCTCAAGCAACTGGTCATAAGGTACGTCTGCCTCAGCGAGCAACACGTTCATGTGCCCGGGCATGCGACCCGCGACAGGGTGGATACCAAAGTTAACCTCACAGCCATTCTTTTCCAACAGTTCGGTGAGTTCTTTCACCACGTGTTGTGCCTGCGCTACCGCCATGCCATAACCCGGAATAATCGCCACATTAGTCGCCGCCTCGAGGATGTAATACGCATCATCAGCAGTGATAGGCTTGATTTCGCCCTCCACCACAGTTTCCTCGTTTGAGACGCTGGCGAAGCCTGAAAACAAGACATTGGACAATGAGCGGTTCATGGCCTTGCACATGATCTGGGTCAAAATAATGCCCGATGCACCGACCAACGACCCTGCCACAATCAGAGCGTTGTTGTTAATGGCGAAACCCGCCGCACAAGCGGCTAATCCAGAGTAGGAGTTCAGTAATGAAATCACTACTGGCATGTCGGCGCCACCGATGGGGATAACCGCCATGATGCCGAAGAGCAATGCCAATCCAATGACCATATAGAGCCAATTAGGATCTGTTGGGTTCAGGCAGAACATGGTTGCGCCACCCAGTATGCCCAGCACGACCAAGGAATTAACGATTTGCTGGCCAGAAAAGGTAATCGCGCCACTGCCGATCTTTTCTGACAACTTGCCGTAGGCGATCAGCGACCCTGTCAGAGTGACGCCACCGATCAAAATTGACAGGACAATGGTGACCAGTGTGATCGTACCTGAATCAGGTGACAGCGCTGACCACCCTACCAACAGCGACGCAGCACCGCCGAGACCATTGAACAACGCCACCATCTCAGGCATTGAGGTCATGGCAACAGCGCGTGCCGCAACGGCACCAATAGCACCGCCCACCAACATACCCGCTACAATCCAAGTGAAATCAACGATCCCTTGATCCAGCAAGGCAGCCACAATGGCGATCAGCATGCCAAGAGCCGAAAACATATTGCCGCGCCGTGCCGTTGCTGGTGAACCCAGCATCTTCAAGCCGAAAATGAAAAGCCCTGACGCAACCACGTATCCCAGTTGAGTAATCAATTCGGTCGACATGATCAGCCCTCCTTCTTCTTGAAGAAGCCAAGCATGCGGTCGGTCACTAAATACCCGCCCACTACATTGATACTGGCCAAGGTCACCGCACCGACGCCCAACCACATCGCCATGGTTTCGCTGCCTGTCCCTGCTAGGGAGATTGCGCCCACTACCGTAATGCCCGAAACGGCATTAGCCCCAGACATCAGCGGAGTGTGCAAGGTCGCCGGCACCTTATTAATCAGCTCGAAGCCGAGAAAGATCGACAACATTAAAATGAACAACAAATACTCTGCACCGGACATATCAGTTGCCCCCCTCAATAATGTCTTTGATCGTCGGATGCACCACTGCACCCCCGTGCGTAATCACGCAGCCGGGAAGAATGTCGTTCTCAAGATCAAGCACGAACTGCTTGGTCTCGGTGTCCCAAGTGTCTTCGACTAGATTAAACATGTTGCTAGCGTACATCTGCGTGGCGTCGCGCGGTGCGAGATTGGCCAAATTGGCGGTCCCCACGATTGTGACGCCATTCAGATCCACCACTTCGTCAGGCGCGGAACCTTCGACATTGCCGCCTGTTTCAGCCGCCATGTCGACAATCACAGAGCCCGGCGCCATGCCCTCTACCATGTCCTGAGTGACCAACACCGGTGGCTTGCGCCCGAACACTTGCGCGGTTGTAATCACAACATCAGAGTCGGCAATCACGGCCTTTTGGGCCTGCTGTTGCATCGCAACTTGCTCGGGCGTGAGCTCTTTTGCGTATCCATCTTGCGTTTGGCCGGTGTCACCGAGGTCAATCTCAAGGAACTTAGCACCCAATGATTGCACCTGTTCTGCCACGACCGGGCGCGTATCAAATGCTGTAACACGAGCGCCCAAGCGCTTGGCGGTTGCGATGGCTTGTAAGCCTGCCACGCCGGCGCCGATGATAAAAACTTTGGCGGGCTTCAAAGTGCCAGCGGGTGTCATCATCATAGGCATGATGCGTGGCATATGATTGGCGGCCAGGGTGACTGCTACATAGCCCGCTAAGTTCGCCTGCGAGCTCAGCGCGTCCATTTTCTGGCTGCGGGTAGAACGCGGAATCATTTCCATACTGACCGCGGTGACGCCCTGACTGGCAAAAGCTTTTATCAGTTCTTTCTCGTTAAAGGGGTCGAGGTAAGAAACGTGGATGCAACCCGCCTTAAGTTGACTGATCTCCGCTAACTCTGGTTTACGCAATCGAAGCAGCATATCAGCACTGGAAAGCAATGCCGCTCGATCGGAGCCAATACTGGCGCCCGCGGCCTCAAAGTCAGCGTCGCTGAAGCCGGCACCGACGCCGGCCCCCGTCTCAACAACCACCTCGGCTCCGAGGCGCACCAATTTCTTAATCGTCTCGGGGGTCGCAGAGACGCGATTCTCACCCGGCTGGGTCTCACGGGGTATGACTAGTTGCATAGTGACGTTCGCCTGATTTTTTGGGGATCAATAAGTCCCGGTTGTGTTGAAACTGTGCTCGGCTGATTATCAGGGGTCACTACGCCGGCATTGCGCACTGGATCAGCGCCAATAAAGGCAAGTGAGGATCCATCAGCCAGCGTTTAGCTTTATCAGCGGGTTTAACCAACGATGTCGCAAGCGCGTAAAGCGTAATGGAGCATCTAATACCGCCAAACAAATACATTCCTCACCTTCGAGAGCCACTGGCGTGTGCTTATCCCAGCCTTCTCGGACGATAAAATCGCCCGGGTGATACTCGCCACCCTCATCCGAGAACCCGCCACTCAGCACCAGTGTCATTTCACTGCCACCATGTGTGTGCTCCGGAATCTTTCCGCCCTCAGCGATCCTATACAGCGCAAATTCGTGTTCTAGATCGCCGGTTTTCAAGTAACTAATGCTCAGTGATTGCGTCACGCGCTTCCACGCAAGATCCGCATAATCACCGTTGATGAGTCGATCCAATAGGCCCGGAAGTCTGTCATCGGACGCTTCGTTTCGGGCATATCGCAGGGGTTCAGGGTCGTCTAGGCGCGCTAACACTCGATCCAGCATTGAATCTCCCACCGGCTGTGGGTCTAACTGCTCAAAATGAGCCCCTCCGATGTCTTCCAATCTCTCGACAATGTGCCGGCAGCGTTGACAGTAGCTCAAATGCGCTGCCACGCAGGCAGACTGCGCCACTGGGAGCACGCCGGCGGCATACTCGGTTAAAAACTCGGCAGGTGGATGATGTTTCACCATGATTAACTAATCCAAACTATTTTCGTGTACTACACCCTACGAACGGCCTGTGCAAATGGTTCACGCCGCAACGCTAATAAACCTGTGACATTTTAGCGCATCGCAGCCTGCTTCAAGCCTCCATCAGGGCCTGCAATTTCTGTATTGCCAGCCGAACGCGCGACTTAACGGTACCCAACGGGAGATCAAGCTCTGCAGCTGCCTCAGAATGCGACTTTCCTTCCATATACACTTTGGCCAAGATTTGCGCCTGATCCGGCGGTAACTCACCCATCAGTTCACGCACTCGCTCTGAGCCACGGCGTGTATGCAGGACGATGAAGGATTCCTCTTCCTCGCTTTCGAGTTCAAAGTCGTCAGAGGCCAGCGGCGTGTCAAATTTTTGCAGGCGACGAAACATGTCCGTGCGGCAGTTCCGGGCGATGGTGTAGACCCAAGTCGAAGCGGCGGCCTTCTCCGGATTAAACCCACCCGCCTTCTGCCAAACCTTCAGCATCACCTCTTGCACGAGTTCGTCGGCGTGAGTCGCAGATAAGCTCGAGCCCGATAGCGCGAAAGCTTTGATCAGCGGCGCAAAATGCCTAAAGAACCGGGTAAACGCGGCACGATCCTGACTTTCACCCACGGAGACGAGCGCTTGGCTCCACTCGTCAGTCCTTCGCCCCGTTGGCACGTTCCACTTGCCACTGTTTTGTGCTGGGGACGCGGCGCTCTGGGTTGTTTTCTCCACCATGTAGCACTCAAATATCGATCTGATCGCCTAGCATACACATAGCCGGACCGCCTTAACACCGTATTGAGGAGAAGATTTCGTCATTGAACTCATTAACACCGGCGCTGATCCGGCTTTCTGAACGCCCCGTAATTACTCGTACCTTCTTCTCCTACTGATGACCGGAGTTTTGTCAGCAGTGAATATTGCAGTCATTGGAGCGGGCATCTCCGGGCTGGGATGCGCGTATCACCTGGCCAAAAGCGGCCATCGTGTCCATATTTTTGAAGCCCGAGACCGGATTGGTGGCCATACGGCTACCTATGATGTGCAATTGGGTGCGCGCCGTTTCGCGATCGATACGGGCTTTATCGTCTATAACGATCGGAATTACCCCAATTTGGTCAGGCTTTTTGATGAATTAGGAGTCGCCACTCACGACACGTCGATGGGTTTCTCCGTCTGCGACGAAGCGACTGGTCTGGAATATGCGGGTAATAATCTGAATACGCTGTTTGCGCAACGCGGCAATTTACTCTCTCCGAGCTTCCTTGGCATGGTTCGAGAGATTCTTCGCTTTAACAAGCTGGCGGTCAGTGATCTCGACGCGGGTCGCTTGTCACCGCACCAGACCGTGGGTGACTACCTCTCCAATAACGGCTTTAGTGATCATTTTGCCCGCCAGTACTTATTAGCGATGACATCGGCCATCTGGTCTGCAGATGCTGAAGATGCATACGATTTTCCGCTGGAGTTTTTTGTTCGTTTTTTCCGCAACCACGGCCTGCTGTCGTTAAAAGACCGCCCGCAGTGGCGCGTTGTAGAGGGCGGAAGCCGCGAGTATCTCGCACCGCTGACACAGCGCGTCGCTGACTCGATCCGTACGCGGATGCCGGTATCGCGCATTTTGCGGCCGCCAGGCAAGCCTGTCGTGGTGCAATTCACCAATGGCCAGACACGTGAATTTGACGAGGTGGTTATCGCAACCCATTCAGACGAAGCATTGAAAATGCTGGGCGATCCGACCGATCACGAAAGATCCGTTCTGGGTGCCATGCCTTATCGCGACAATGAAGTCATTTTGCACACCGATACTCGCCTGCTACCAAAGCAACAGCGAGCATGGTCCAGCTGGAACTATCGGTTAAAACCGGGGAACGGGCGCGCCACAGTGACTTACAACATGAATATTTTGCAGGGTCTTGATGCACCCGAAACGTTTTGCGTCACTTTGAACGACACCGCTTCCATCAATCCGCGTCACATTTTAGGGCGCTTCAATTACGCGCACCCTCAATTCACGGTGGAGAGCATGCAAGCACAGCAACGCTGGGCTGATATTAATGGGCACAATGGCACGTGGTTTTGCGGCGCTTATTGGCAAAATGGTTTTCACGAAGACGGCCTCGCCAGCGGACTCCGCGTAGCAGAAAGCCTGTGCTCCGCTCGCCAGATGGCGGCGTGAAAGCAGCACTGTATAAGGGTACGCTCCACCACGCCCGACACACCCCAAAGAAACACGCCTTCTCTTACAGCGTCTTCATGCCATTTGTGGAACTGAGTTCGCTGAACGAGCTCACTCAAGCCTTGCCACTGTGGTCCACCAAACGTTGGGCGCCGGCTCGTTTTGTCAGAACTGATTTTCTAGGGGCCGAAGACGTGCCCCTCATCGAGGCCGTTCGAGATCGTATTTTTGAAGAAACGGGTGAACGACACACCGGGCCCGTTTACCTACTCGCTAACTGGCGTTATTTCGGTTACCAAAACAATCCCATCGCGGTGTACTACTGTTATTGCGAACAGAATAAGGTCCTGCAATACCTCGTTGCAGAGGTCACCAACACCCCCTGGGGTGAGCGCCATAGCTATGTGTTACCGGTCCCGGATGACAACGCACCGCTCACGACAGAGTTCGAAAAAGAACTCTATGTCTCCCCTTTTAACCCGATGAATATGACCTATCGCTGGCATAGCAATGCGCCGGATGATGCGCTGCAGATTCAGATTACGCTGTTTGCCGCTGAGCAGCGCGTGTTTGATGCCCAGCTGTCGCTCACGGCCTCGCCACTGGATGCGCGCTCAGCGATGAAAGCGATCGCTGCCTACCCTTTTATGACGATCAAAGTGGTGATTGCAATCTATTGGGAGGCCTTGCGTCTGTTTTTGAAAGGCGTCAGCCTGCATGCTCATCCGAAAAAATCCCACTAATATCACTCTCGACGTCAAACATCTTTGCTGAGGACCCGCATGAGCGAGTATCGCGTTAAGAACATCTCTAAACTCCCTATGCTCTTTGGACAAAAGCAGGGCGGGCTGGCAAGAACCCTAATACTGACAGTGCTCGGGAAGCTTCAGGTGGGCTCGCTGACGATGGTAGAGCAAGATGAGACGCTATTATTTGGGTCAAAAACAGATCCTGCAGGCCCCCACGCCGAAGTGCATGTCCACGATCTTGACCTTTACCGTCGTATTTTAACCGGCGGCACCATTGCGGCGGGCGAGACCTACATAGAAGGCCTATGGAGTAGCCCTAATCTCACGGAGGTCACGCGCGCCTTTAGCGGCAATATGGCGATGCTCGAGGCGATGTCCGATCAACAAAATTGGCTCCTCCGTCTCGCCTTGAAAACAACTCACTGGGGCCGCAGGAATACGGCCGCAAGATCGCGGGAGAATATCGCTGCGCATTACGATTTGGGTAACGAATTTTTTTCACTCTTCCTCGACCCCAGCATGATGTACTCCGCCGCCGTATTCCCAACACCGCAAAGCGATCTCGCGGCCGCATCTCAGCACAAGCTGCAACTCATCTGTGAAGATCTGGAACTGAAGCCCGAGGATCACCTCGTCGAAATTGGGACCGGCTGGGGCGGCATGGCGATCTATGCAGCAGAGCATTATCACTGCCGTGTCACCACCACCACCATTTCAAAGGAGCAATTTGACTACGCCGTAGAGGCGGTCAAAAAACGCGGGTTACAGGACCGCATCACTGTGCTCTTTGATGATTACCGGGATCTTGAGGGTCAGTTCGACAAATTGGTCTCTATTGAAATGATTGAGGCAGTGGGGCATCAGTTCTATGACACCTACTTTGGCACGCTGAGCAGGCTGCTGAAGCCAGACGGTAAAGCCGTTATTCAGTCGATTACCATGACCGATCAACGCTATGAACAAGCCAGAGACGCAGTCGATTTTATCAAGCGTTATATCTTTCCTGGCGGCTGCCTACCCTCGCTCAACGTCATCAGCAATGCGGTGGCCAACGTCACAGATATGCAACTCAGTGGCTTACGCGATATCACTCGCGATTACGCTGATACCCTACAAGATTGGCATGACACTTTTCTCACTCAGCTTGATCAAGTTCGCGCAATGGGCTTTGATGACCGATTCATCCGCATGTGGCGATATTATCTGAGCTACTGTGAGGGGGGCTTTCGAGAACGTATTATTGGAACTTACCAAATTACGATGACGAAACCTTATTATCGACCCAACTGACCAGATTATATGCTGCTGTCCTTAGCACCGATCTTATTACTCGTCGCGCTGCTATCGACGTCGGTTGCTCTGTTCGGGTCTGATGCGTCTTATGGCCCCAATCAAGTCGCACTCGTCGTTGCGGCAGGGGCGACCATGCTGGTCGGATGGCGGCGCGGCATGAGCTGGCAGCAGATCCAAGACGGTATGGTCGGTGCCATTACCGTATCGATTATGCCAATGATGATTCTGCTCTCCGTTGGCGCTTTAATCGGTAGCTGGATCATCAGTGGCACCGTCCCCGGCATGATTTTTTACGGATTGCAGTTACTCAATCCTGATATTTTCTATGCTGCATCAGCCGTTATTTGTGCGCTCGCATCATTGAGTCTGGGCAGTTCGTGGACAGTTGCCGGTACTCTGGGCATTGGCCTCATGGGCATTGCGACAACCTATGGCTTATCCCCCGCCATTACCGCCGGCGCGATTATCTCGGGCGCTTATTTCGGCGATAAACTATCGCCGCTCTCGGATACAACCAATCTTGCTGCAGCAGCCGTTGGGGTCGACCTATTTGAGCACATTAAAAATATGCTGTGGACGACCCTGCCGGCGTTTGCGTTGGCCCTGCTCTTTTTTGCCATTATTGGCAGTGAGGGGGCGGCCGCACCCGATGACATTACTCGTATCCGAGCCGCACTGTCTGATCAATTTGCGATCACCCCCTGGGTGCTGTCGCCGCTGGTGCTGATGCTGGCAATGATTTACTTCAAGATCCCCGCTTACCCCGCCATCTTACTGTGCACGCTTTGCGGTGCCGCTTACGGTGCGGTTTTTCAGCCCGAAGTAGTGCGCACCATGGCACTAACAGCGCATCCAGAGTCGCCTGCACCGCTGTTACAGGGGGTGTGGATGGCGCTCTTCTCAGGCTACCAATCGCCGGCCGGCATGGATCAATTGAGCCAGCTGCTCGATAAGGGTGGCTTGGCCAGCATGCTCAATACCATCTTCCTGATTCTTACTGCTATGACCTTTGGTGGGTTACTCGATAGCACCGGCATTTTGCGACAATTGCTCGACTTGGTTTTAAAAGGTGTAAAACGGACGGGCGACCTGATTCTGGCAACGGTAGGAGGTGGGATCATTACTAATATTTTAGCGGCGGATCAATTTCTCGCGATCACCTTACCCGGGCGATTGTTTATTTCTGCGTACGATGATCGTGGACTGAGCCGCCTGAGTTTATCAAGAACACTCGAAGATTCGGCAACACTCACCTCCGTACTGGTGCCCTGGAATACCTGTGGTGCTTTTATGGCGGCAACATTGGGGGTGGCTACCTTCACCTACGCACCCTACGCTCTGTTTAACCTGATCTGTCCGGTCCTCGCGGTGCTTTTTGGCTACCTGATGATTGCCCAGCCACAGCAGACCGCAGTGAGTTCATGAACTGGGATTATGATCAGCCGTTCACCCTCGCAGTAACCGTTAAGCCTCACCATATTGACGCACTGGACCACACACGCAACACCCATTACGTCGACTGGTGCATGGAGGCTGCATGGGCTCATACTTCAGCCCTAGGGTTGGGTCCGGAGGAATACCGGCGGCTCGACCGCGCAATGGCGCTGACGCATGCCGAATATGATTATCTGAAAGCCACGCGATCGGGCGACGAGTTACTCGTTGGCACGTGGATTACCCAATGGATTGGTAAGATAAAGATGATTCGCCGTCTTCAAATCCACTGCCTGCGCTCTGGCGATACCGTTTTCCGAGGCCATTTGGAATTTGTCTGTATCGAAATTTCCTCGGGGCTCCCGAAAAGACCTCCTAAGGCGTTTATCGAGCGATATGGGCAAGCTTTGGTCAGCAGCGGATAACCAGTCGGTTAGTGAGGTGAGTCAGCCAAGGATTGGCCTCATCTTTAAGCACGATGCCAATCAAAACTGAGTGTCTCGGCCAGGCTACTCACCCCTGTCTGGAGGGCTAATAGCCGATCGACCCCCAAGGCAACACCGGCACAATCGGGCAACCCCTCGGCCTGAGCGGCAAGCAAGCGCTGGTCGAGCTCACGCATGGGTAGCCCCCTTTGCTGTCGCTGCTCGTTGTCTGCTAAAAATTGCGCGGTGAGCCCAGCGACATCACATTGTTCCCAGTAGCCGTTGGCTACTTCGCATCCATCGACGTAACACTCGAAGCGAGCGGCAACCGCACCGCGATCAACCGCCATCGTTCTGGCCAGAGCAGCTTGCGATACCGGAAATTCCGTCACAAAAACAACACCCCAGTCACGGATTTTAGACTCAATGCAATGGCTCATTAACAACGCCAAGGCAGCGTCGTAATCGAGATCAGGAGGAATATCACCAATGCGCTGATGGGCAACGTCAAGTAATTGAGGACGGCCAATGCCGGGTTC
>Ga0257110_1000116_pt1 | contig 42474 bp, 40 predicted proteins | sample LP_taG_7_FD_190184 | JGI IMG/M metagenome (GOLD analysis project Ga0257110, IMG submission 190184) | Marine microbial communities from Northeast Subartic Pacific Ocean, Canada - LP_J_2015_P26_10m | ecosystem: Environmental > Aquatic > Marine > Oceanic | place: Canada: Northeast Subartic Pacific...
TGGGCACTCATCTAACAATCCAGTTAATGTATCAAAGCCCTCGATATCGCCCCCAACAGAAAGGCAGCGCACTAATCCAGCCGCGCTCCGTGATGCCTCTGACGCCACAGCAGAGAGACTGGATGACGCGATGAAAACTTTGGCCTGACAGTTATTGATGATGTAGGCCGTCTCGTCTTTCTTGAGATGAGTACTGATTGGCGTAAAAATGATTCCGGCGCGATTGGCCGCCTGCGCTACCTGCAGGAACTCAGGACAGTTTTTGAGCATCATGGCGATATGGTCGCCCGGTTTCAGCCCCAGTGAGCGCAATAGGTGCGCAATTTGGTTCGACCGACGATCCAGCTGCCCATAGGTCACCGTCTCGCCAGAGTTGGCCATTATGTAGGCCGGTCGATCTGGCGTCTCGATGGCATAAGTCGAAAAATGCGTCATGGCTGCCTCTATTTCAGATTATCATTCCCCTTAACTATACAAGTTCGGACTGGAGATGGTAGTGACCAGCGACAGCGAATCTGGCCTCGATATCAGGCGCCTCTGCCGCACAGGGGACTTCGTCGAGCCCACGTCAGGGCGTGCGCCTGGGTACGTCCAGTGCAACATCGTGATGATGCCCGCCGATTCAGCACACCACTTTCTGGGCTTCTGCGAGCACAATCCTCGTCCCTGCCCGCTGCTCGCAATGAGCGAGGCGCCCGGCTCTGTCGCGCTAACGGCTTTGGCAACGGACATCGATATACGCACTGACCTCCCTCAGTATCGAATCTGGCGAGACGGCATGCTCACTGAACGCTGTGACAACGTGACGCACGTCTGGGAAGATGACTGGATCGCTTTTGCGCTTGGCTGTTCCTTTTCGTTTGAAGAGGCACTCATCGGTGCAGGCATAGCCGTTCGCAATATCATTGAGGGAGTCAACGTCCCGATGTATCGCACTAATATCCCCTGTACACCAGCTGGCCCCTTTGCGGGCAATATGGTGGTCAGCATGCGTCCCATGCCAGCGGCCGACGCCATTGAAGCGATTCAAATTTGTGCTCGCTTTCCATCTGTTCATGGCGCGCCCATCCATATCGGGGACCCTGGCCACCTCGGTATTGATGATCTCGGCCGCCCTGATTTTGGCGACCCCGTCACCCTGCACTCCACCGATATGCCCGTATTCTGGGCCTGCGGTGTCACGCCTCAGGTGGCACTCGAGGCGGCCAAATTACCGATGGCGATCACCCACGAACCCGGCCACATGCTTGTGACCGATCTTAAAAACACCGACTTGGCGATATCACGATGAACCAGCCGCTGACATTAAACTGCGATATGGGCGAAGGTTTTGGTCCCTGGAAGATGGGTAATGACGAAGGCATCATGCCCCTGATCGATGCGGCAAATATCGCCTGCGGCGGCCATGCGGGTGACCCCAGCACGATGCGTCAGTGCGTTGTGCTGGCGCGCAAGTACAACACCGAAATTGGCGCACATGTGTCATACCCTGATAAAGAAGGTTTCGGGCGCAGAGCAATGGACATCCGCGGGCAAGCGCTCGTGGATTTGATTCACTATCAAGTGGGCGCACTGGACGGTATTGCGCGCGCGCACAGTCGCCGCGTTACCTACATCAAACCCCATGGTGCGCTGTATCACGCCATACTCGCTGACCCCAGCCTCATGAATGACATCATGCGCGCGGCCGCGAGTTGGCATGCCAACTTAGAGCTCGTAGTCCTCGCCACCCCGAGAGATCGTAAAACAGTCCAGCTCGCCGTAGAACACGGCCTCAACTTGCGCTACGAAGCGTTTGCTGACCGTGGCTATACGACCAGAGGGCTCCTTCTGAGCCGAGACAAGCCTGGTGCGGTGCTGACACCTGAGGAGGCGGCACAGCAAGCGATCGCCATCACTCACAACAAACTAAAAACATCTAGGGGAAAACGCATACCCGTCAGTGCCGACACGTTGTGCGTTCACAGTGATTCACCGGGCGCAGTGAAGATGATCCGCGCCATTCGACAGGCCCTGGATCAATCGTAAATGGCATTTACCATCGGACCAGCCGGCGACACGGCGATGCGCTTGAGTTTTCAGGAACCGCCCAGCCCTCGTCTGACTCGATTATTGCTGCAGCTGCAGCGCACTGCGCAGGACTATTTTTTTAACGCACTCAGTGACAGCGTCGTGGGCTATGCCACCCTCACACTATTTTTTACCCCACTCAGCTTGCAACGTGACCAGGTAGCTGCCTGGCTGGAAAAAACAGCCCGCTCGCTGAGCGACTCGCAAGAGACCCACGCTGCGCACAGCAAAGAGACCGTGGTGCTCCCGGTTTTTTATGATCCAGCTGTAGCACCCGACCTAGTGACTTTGGCCGACGACCTAGGCATGACCATTGACACACTGACCACCTTGCACAGCGCAACGCCTTACTTCGCCTACGCGACTGGATTTGCTCCCGGATTTTGCTACCTCGGCACACTGGATCCACGCCTAAAAACACCGCGACTGAGCACGCCTCGACAGCGTGTACCCGCCGGCGCGGTCGCCATCGCAGATCAACAAACGGCCGTTTACCCCTGTGAGTCGCCCGGTGGGTGGCGAATCATTGGCGCGTGCCCGGTCACGCTGTTTGATCTTGCCGCCACGCCCGTTAGCAGGCTGGCTGTGGGGGATTCAGTGCGCTTTGAGGCCATCGATGAGCAAACCTACCGCTCGCTAGGGGGGCAACTGTGAGAACGCTGACCCTCGACAAAGCGGGCCTCGCCTCCACCATACAAGACGGTGGTCGACTCGGCACCCTGCACGCCGGCATTGCCGCCGCAGGCGCTATGGATCCTCTCGCATTGAAGGCTGGACAGCATTGCCTCGGACATCATGCTGGAGAGGCGGCTATCGAGATCGCTTATGGCAATGTCAGGGCAACGCCGTCCCACGACTGCGCCCTGGTGGTCACGGGCGCACCCGCGATGCTACTGATTGATAACGAGTCTGTGCCTATGAGGTCCATACAGACACTCAGCGCCGGTCAGACACTGACTATCGGCCCGCCGTCAGAGGGCATCTACAGTTACCTCCACGTCTCAGGAGGCTTTAATACTCACCCCATTTTTAACAGTCGAAGTACCTCTCCGAGAGAGGGTATCGGCGGATTACATGGCGGTTACCTTCGAGATCAAGACACAGTCCCTCTGGGCGACTGCGCACCACCCATCGACACTGACGGCGCGGACCCGGGTCTGTGCAGCATCGAACAACGAGACGTTTTGACGCTTCGCTACGTACCGGGCTACCAATACGATGAGCTTGCCCCTGCGCTCATTCAAAGGCTTAACGGGGACCATTTTGAGGTTACCTCGAAAGCCAATCGAATGGGGATTACCCTCAATGGCCCTGCGTTGAAGACCGGTGTAGAGTCGTTACTGTCAGAGGCAACCTGCCAGGGCGCCATTCAAATTCCACTCGACGGAAACCCTATCGTCCTCATGAAAGATCGACAAACAATGGGTGGCTATCCCATTCCCGGCGCCGTCATTGAGAGCGACTGCGTGCGCCTTGCTCAAGCACGGCCAGGACAGAAAATTCGGTTCGCCGCTTGCACTCCTCAGGAAGCCGACAATATCAAGTGGCTCGAACATCATTATGTCGAGACGCGACTGCGATGAGAGACCAGGCCACCCTTACTGTTTCAGAGGCGCTTGAAACGCTTTTGGTAGCCCATAATCACCGAGGCATGCGGGATGTGCGAGCAACGCTAGAGCCTGGCTACTTACTGCGCGCTGCGGACATGATTCGCGGCTGCACGGGGCGAGCTTACATCCTAACGGGCTTCCCAGTAGCCGGCACATTTGAGACAGACGGACCAGCTGGGGCAATGGCGTTACACCAGCTGTTACTACAACGCGGCGCTCAGCCGACAATCCTATCCGACCGACCCATCACCGATGCTTTATCGACAGACTTCCTTTGTGCTGAGCTCGCTACCGGTACCCGTGGCGAAATCGCTGACGCGGTCTCTTTACTGTATCAGCAGGCCCCACCTGACCTAGTGATTAGCATCGAACGCCCAGGGACCGCGGCGGACGGTCATTGTTACAATATGGCAGGCGACGATATATCAGCGGCTTGCAGCTCGGCCGAGCCCTACCTTGAGCTCGCCACCTGCCCTACCATTGCGATAGGAGATGGCGGCAACGAGTTAGGCATGGGCAAAGCTCAAGCAGCCCTTACCGCACTCGATATCAGGGCGGCGATTAGCGATTGTGATGAATTAATTGTGGCAGACGTGTCGAATTGGGCTGCCTATGCTCTCTATGCCCTTGTTCAGTGGTTAGATGACAAGCCGCACGATCTAACGCTCGATATTCAGCAGGCGTTGGCCTACCTCGTTGCAGTTGGCGCGGTAGATGGTGTCACGGGGCTGCCCACCCCAACCGAAGACGGATTTCCTGCCAACGCCGGCCCCGACCTGCTGGCAGAAGCCAACACCATTCTGACTAGGACGGCAGCGGCATGACCATTGCTTATCTCAACGGCGACTTTGTCCCACTGACCGAGGCCCGCATCTCGCCCATGGACAGAGGCTTCTTATTCGGCGATGGCGTCTATGAAGTCATTCCCAGTTATGAAGGCCAGTTTGTGGCGCTGGATTATCATCTGGAGCGATTAAGAAACTCCCTTGAGGGCATTCATCTGGCCATCAACCAGTCCAACGAGCAACTGGTTGCCTTGCTTGACGAACTGTGCCACCAAAATGGTAGCGGTGATCAAGGGGTGTACCTTCAAATCACACGAGGAGTCGTAGAAAAACGACAGCATGCCTTTTCCGCAGAGAGCGCCCCAACAATATTTGCCTATCCTTTTCCGATCGCGTCACCATCAGACGGCTCACCTGCTAATGCAACATGCTTTACTGCGGTAACCCGAACCGATAAACGATGGGCGCGCTGTGATATTAAGTCGACGGCGCTCCTTGGTAACGTGCTGCATATGATGGAGGCCGTTGATGACGGGGCTCAGGAAGTCCTGTTGTTCAACGAACGCGACGAGCTCACTGAAGCGGCAGCCTGTAACGTGTTTATTGTCGACGCGGGTAAAATACTCACGCCAGCACTCGATCATCACATTTTACCCGGTGTGACGCGTCGCCTCTGTCTCGACCTCTTGGCGGCACACACCAACTGGAGCGTCGAAATTCGACCTGTCACGCGTGCAGAAGTCCACAGCGCCGAAGAAATCTGGCTCAGCTCGTCGACCAAGGAGCTAGCCCCAGTGATTCAGATCGATGGTCAGCCAGTGGGGTTTGGCCAGCCCGGTCCACTGTGGTCTCAGGCACAGCGCCTCTTTCACCTGTATCGGTTTGACCGCTGATTATGGCGCGCGCAACGACACTACATATTGATCTAAGCGCAATCAGCACGAACGTGGTGACAGTGAGAACCCGTATTGGCGCGCAAAAGCTTATGGCAGTCGTCAAAGCCGATGCCTACGGACACGGCGCCGTTCAAGTGGCAAAACATATCGAAGGTCAGGTCGATGCACTGGCTGTCGCGATGACAGAAGAGGCGATTACCTTGCGCGAAGCGGGTGTCGCCGCGCCTATTTTGGTCTTAGAGGGACCACAGTCAGAGGATGAAATCGGCTTGATGGCAGAAATGGCGCTGTGGCCAACGATACACCATAGCGAGCAGCTGACCTGGTGCGGACAGCATGCCTCTCTCCTGTCAGCAGCGTGGTTGAAACTGGATACGGGTATGCACCGGCTGGGTTTCTCCTCAGACACACTCCCCCAAGCACTCAGTGCGGTGCACGCGGCAGGGATCACCGACATTACCTTGATGTCGCATCTCGCCACAGCGGAGCATCCTGATGCGGATCTGACGAGCTTTCAGCTGGCGGCCTGGCAGGAGCAACTAAAGGACTGGCAAGGGGCTGTCAGCCTTCATAATTCGGCTGCCGCCCGCACCCGTTCAACGGGCGCCAGCGACTGGGCAAGACTGGGCTACGCGCTATATGGCGGGCAAATAAACGGACTTCCAAACGACGAGACTCTGCGACCCGCCATGCGCTTTACTACTTCGGTACTCACACTTCGCGATGTCAAACGTGGCGAGTCAGTGGGGTATGGTGGACGCTGGGTGGCACAGCGCGACAGTCGCATCGCTACCTTGCCGGTCGGCTACGCCGACGGCTATCCCTGGGCTGCACGTGACGGCGCACCGATCGGTATCGCCGATCACATTGCCCCACTGGCGGGTCGAGTCTCAATGGACATGGTGACAGTTGATGTGACCGACTGCGCGCACATCGAAGTCGGCGTGCCCGCGGTGCTATGGGGCTCTCAACCCCGCGTTGATGAGGTCGCGGAACATTGTAATACCATTGGCTATGAGTTGATGACTCGTGTGACCAGTCGGGTACCTCGGTGTTATCACCCATAGCGCTGCATTACCAAAGCGCACTGCCCGGGGAAACGACAAGTCGTAGCGTCCTCAGGGGGCACTCCGTCGACACAGGCCTTCATCGTGACTGAAACCTCGCCGCGCTCTCCGCAAGCCTTCTACCTCGCTGCCGTCGACTTAGGCAGCAACTCGTTTCACCTCAACATCACGCGGGTCGATCACGATCAAATATGCCCGATTCACACGCTGTCAGAAAGAGTGCAACTAGGCGAGGAAACGGATTCGGGGGCACTGACACCGGCGGCGATTGGTCGCGGGCTGGCCTGTCTAAAAAAATTTAAGCAACTACTTGATGAGACCGGTCCTTGCCCTATCCGAGTGGTCGGCACCCATGCATTACGACGAGCGAAGAACCAACATGATTTTATTGCCCCAGCCGAGGCGCTGCTTGGCACACCGATTGAGATACTGCACGGCGAAGAAGAGGCGAGGCTCATCTACACTGGCGTCGCACAAACCCTATCCGACAACCAAACGCCTCATTTAGTGATCGATGTCGGCGGAGGCAGCACCGAGTTCATCTTGGGCTGCGATGCAAAGCCTACTCGTTGTGAAAGCCTGCCCCTCGGTTGCGTATCCTATGGTGAAGCCTTTTTTTCAGGCGGAGACATCACGGCGGCCCGGTTCGATGCGGCTCGCCAACAAGCAAGCCATGCGGTCTCAGCGCTCTATCCACGCTTCAGCCATGCCCTCTGGCAAGAGACGATTGGCGCGTCGGGAACACTAATCGCCCTAGAGAGAATCATTGTCGCTGCCGGCTGGCGCCCATCGGGCATCGACCAGGCATCACTGAGCGCACTTCGACAGAAATTACTGAGCTTCCATCGCGTAGGCGATATCGACTTGGCGGGACTGAGCGCCCACCGTAAAGCGGTCGTCACAGCTGGCTTAGCCATTACTCAGGGTATTTTTGACGGGCTGCGCCTCGAATCGATGAACACATCAACGAGCGCTTTGCGCGAAGGGGTCATCCACGAGTTATTAACGCAAAATAGCCAGAGCCATGAGGCCTTGCGCGACAATCCATACCACGACACCTTGTGATGGCCGAGCGACTTGCTTCGCCGCCGGCAACAGATTTTTCCGAAACAGTCGAGGGTTGAATCGAACCTGAGGGTTCGCATCGGTCGTCAAATCGATGCGCAAAACTGGTCGCACTCTCAGTCACCCTCTCCACGGCGGAGAGCACTCACCTTGCGCGAGCCAAAATGCCCCTCTGAGTCTCGATAGGTGTGCCCCAGAGACGATCAGAGACTGGCAAGCCTCGCCCAAACGGAACTCACTGCCAACTTAAGTGAGCTTGTCTGGCGACCCGATCAGTCACTCTTCAGAGGTCATAACCACGCTCATCGTGCAGCACAATATCGAGACCCACTGTCTCTTCCTCCTGGTCGACGCGCAAAGAGACCAACCGATCAACCAATCGAAGCAGCAGCCAGCTCACGATCACGGTATAGAAAAAGGTGGCAACAATACCTGTCAGCTGGATACCTAACTGACCGACAATAGTGCTCACGCCGTCGGAGAACCCATTGCCACTGAACAGACCGAGTGAAGGTGAGCAAAAAATACCGGCCATGAACAAGCCAAGCGCGCCCCCCACCCCGTGTACCGGAAATACATCTAAGCTGTCGTCAATTTTGAGCCGATTCTTCAAAGCAATCGTCGCGAAATAACAGACGACGCCAGCAGTCAACCCAATCACAACGGCACCTGCCGGTCCCACAGAACCCGATGCGGGCGTGATAGTACCCAGCCCCGCCACCATTCCGGTCACAATCCCCAGCACTGACGGCTTGCCATGTCGGATCCACTCCATAGCCATCCAAGCTAATGCGCCACAGGCTGCCGACAAATGGGTTACCAACATCGCCATTGCCGCACTGCTGTCCGCCGCCACCGCCGAACCCGCGTTAAAACCGAACCAACCGACCCACAGCATGCCTGCGCCCGTTACCGTCATCGTCAGATTATGCGGAGGCATCGCCGTCTGACCAAAGCCCCGTCGTCCACCGAGAGACATCGCAGCAACCAACGCTGCCGCCCCCGCCGTAATGTGCACAACCGCACCGCCTGCAAAATCTTGCAGACCCATCGCACCTAACCATCCGCCGCCCCAAACCCAATGGCAGATAGGCGCATAGACCAGCAACAACCAGAGAGAGCTAAAAATTAGCATCGCCGAAAAGCGCATTCGCTCAGCGAAACCACCCACAATTAATGCGGGCGTGATCACAGCAAATGTCAGCTGGAACATGACGAACAGCGTTTCAGGAATAGAGCCGCTAACGCTATCTATCGTTACCTTGGCCAAAAACAAGTTCCCCAAGTCTCCGATCCAAGGGCCCTGCTCAACACCGGACGAGCCAAACGCTAAGGTATATCCGATCACAAACCATAAGACCGACATCAACGCGGTGAGCGCAAAACACTGCATTAAAACCGACAATGCATTTTTCACCCTAACCAGCCCCGCATAAAACAACGACAGCCCTGGGAGCGTCATGAATAACACTAACGCTGTCGACGTCAGCATCCAAGCGGTGTCGGCGCCAGAGATGGTGTCCGCCATCGCGGGTGCACTCATCAAAGCAGGCAACAGAAATGTTGTGAATCCCAATGAGGTTCTAATCGCTTTTACAAACATGAGAGTCGTGACCTTGATAAAGAAAAATTGATTTTGCCACACGCGAAGCGCTAAACCCAAACGACAAATGGTCTAGCGATTGTGATTCTGGTCACTCGGGATTACTCTCTGCGCTGACCCAGAAGGAAATGCCCACCATGTCGCGAGTTGTTGCGCTACTGATCATCTTGCTTACTTTGTCATTGCACAGCGCTGCCGATGCCGGAATGCGCAACGTCATTTTGATTATTGGGGACGGCTTCGACGATCAGCATGTCACCATGGGTCGAAATTATCTCGCGGGCATGAGCGGCAAACTTAAGGTAGACGACCTGCCCTTCAGAGCATCAGTGCAGGTAGAGACGGTAACGCCGTCAGGCGCACCCAGTTATGTTGCTGACTCGGCCAATACAGCCACCTCGCTGGCTACAGGCGCGGTCACCAGCATGGGGCGTATCGCGACTGACATCAGCGACCGTGACGTCACGACGATCGGCGAACGCGCTATCGCAGCTGGCTTCAAGGTGGGACTTGTTACCACTTCCTCACTCACCGATGCCACACCCGCGTCTTTTTTGACTCACGTATCGGCGCGCAGCTGTGAGGGCCCGGAAGAAGTGCTAGGCAGCACGTATTACGGCATCCCACAGCCAGCATGCCTCGCTGACGCCAGAGATAATGAGGGCCCAGGATCGATCATAGAGCAGCTTGTGAGCAGCGGCGCGTCGATCCTGTTGGGTGGGGGACGTAAGTTCATTGAGCAGACGACCATTGATAATGAAACCGTCGCTGCGATGGCTGCGCGATATCGTTTTCGAGTTGTCACAAATGTTGAAGAATTGGCGAGTGCCGGCTTGGAGCAACCGCTCATCGGCGTGTTTAGCGAGGAGACGCTAGCTGTTCGCTGGCAGGGTACGGACGGGCGGACTGCTGAAGCGACCGAGACTGGCTGGCTGCACTACTTATCGGATTATCTTGGCGACACCAAAGAACCCGATGTGATGGATTGTGAGCCGAATCCAGAGTACGGCGATACCCCTTCTCTTGCCATGATGACCGAAACCGCTCTGGAGCACTTATCGACTGATAACGATCAGGGGTTCTTTCTGATGATCGAATCCGCTTCCATCGACAAGCAAAGCCACAAACGTGATCCCTGTGGCTCAATTGGCGAGATAGAACAGCTCGAGGAGGCGCTGCATCATGCTCAGACCTTCGCTCAGCAACATCCCGACACGCTGATCATTGTGACGGCCGATCACGCCCAAGCAGCTCAAATACTCCCCGAGCCCACTCTATATAGCGGCTACCCCATTCCTATTTATTCTCCGGGCCTGACGGCACGGATCAATACGCCTGAGGGGGGGGTCATGCGGATTAACTACGCCACAAATAATGGGTTTAGCGAAGAGCATACCGGGGCCAACGTCCCCTTGTTTGCCAATGACGTAGGGGCGCAACAGCTTCGACCCTTTCTGCGACAACGCGAAGTTCATGATGCAATGAGCGCGTTCCTAATGGGCGCCACCGAACCCCCCCTCGCTCAAAACACATCGCCAGAGTCACGCTAAGTAGCGCACTCACATATTGATCCAAGAATTCAGTGCAGTCAGACGGAAGGTCACGCCGCTGTTTTCTAGAATGACACTATCGACCAGGATGTCCTTTATCATCACCGGTCCCGCCCGCTGGCCAACCTTCAATCGTTGACCATTGAGCTCGACGGCAGCGGAGCCATCGGTCTGGAATTCGTGTGCAGAATAGATCAGCGTCGGAATGTCGTCTTTTTGTTGCTGCGACAAGTTTTCAATCATTGTTGCTGCATGTGGGACTAAGGACCTCTCACCCACTGCGTTAGCAGCCTCCGCTATAGCTGCCTCCAGATTGATGGGCGGTGCGATTGTGCCAAGATCAGCGACCTCACTGGGCGCGTTACGCGTGTCAGCCAGTTGAGGGGCTTCAGGTTCACCCCCACCTGTTTCTGGCGCCCTGTCTGGCGCTACAACTGATGCTCGGTCTGGCCCCTCGACGTCAGCAGATTCCGAATCGGACCACATTTGAGCGTTGAGTTCGGCCACTGCTAGAGCGGTCTCAGTTGGCCCGGCGTCGACGAGACGTGAGGGGGACGACGCCACCGAAGGTGCCGCAGCCATTCCTCGCATCGATGGATCCGTTACCAATAGTGACTCCGTTCGAGCGCTGAGCACTGGCTCTGTACTCGATCGATTCAACCGCTTAGGTTGATCGTCCGCGGCCGGCGAACTCGGCTGATTCGAATCCATTGGCTCCAAGGGCGATGCTAACGCGCGCGGTGACGCCGCATCATCAGGCGGCACACGCGAGAACCACGTCGCCACTCCGACACCTAACAATGCACCCAATAACAGTGCCGCTACTACCGGCCGCAGCCGCGTGGCTCCGGCACTCTGATGCGCGTCAGCCGGCGCGTAGGGAATCGTCGAATCCGTCTGTTCTGACCGTTTTAAGGCGTCAAGAATCAGCGACATGACTCAACCCCAAAGCGCTCAATGGCACTGCGCAGTGCCCTATTAGGGGTTAAGCCGTCCCCCAGCTTGTCGTTTAATGCTTGCAGCGTTCTCACACCGATCACGCCATCGACCCTGAGCCCCACCGCAGCCTGAAATACTTTCACGCGTGCTTCTAGCGCCTCTGTAAAAAGGGTCAGTGGTGGCGCAGGCAAGTTATCCAGGCGCGCAAATTCGCCAACAACGTGAGCTACCACCGCGCCTCGATCACCGATACGCAACGGCCCAGTCCAACCCGGAGGGCTCTCCCAAAAATACCGAAAGCGCCCCTGCCAGCGATCAGCCACCGTTGTCAAAGGGACTTCGCAAACCACTGCGCCGGTAAACACGGTAGCCACCTCTTCCCTTACCGCCAAAAGAACCGTCGCCGCTGCAAAGCGGTTCCGACGTTGCAAATCAAGTACCACTGGCCGATTCAGTTCCAACACCGCATCCCAGGTATTGCTATCGGCAGACTCACAACGCAACCCAGCCGCGCCGGGCGCATCGCATACGTCGCTGGGCAACGGCGTATCACGCCACAGTGACCACAACGCGGACTCCGCAACTCGGTGGCTCACCAACCAATCTGCGATTACCGCTACCGGCCCCACCGACGCGTTCGCAGACCCCATGGTGTCCGTTACCGAGCGCTCGGCTGAACTACCCCTTTCGCTGACCGCAAGGCGCTCAGTCATTAAGACGTTATAGGCCAGTAAACCCGCCAGAACCGAACTCAGAACACCGAAGGCCAACGTCACTCGCCGAGCATCCCCGGTGCGAGTCGTCCCTACCTGTTTCACTGTTCGCGCTGCGCCCCCACCGAAGACCTCCTGCGCCGCCTGACGGACAATCGCCGCCGACACTACCGGTTCGTTACGTCCGTATGCCCCCATCATCGCTCGATCACACAATAGATTGATCAAGCGGGGAATGCCGCCGGTTAATTTAAACACCCGTCTCAAGGCAGACGGCGTAAAAAGGGAGCGGCCACCCGTTAAACCAGAGACTGAGAGTCGGTGACGAACGTAGTTCTGCGTCTCGTGCGCATCCAATGCCGTCAACTGATAGCGCGCTGTGATCCTCTGGTTTAGCTGCCGAAGCTCGGGGCGCCCCAGCATCGACTCCAGCTCTGGCTGTCCGGTCAGAATAATTTGTAATAGTTTTTTTTCGTCTGTTTCAAGGTTGGTCAGCAACCGGATCTGTTCCAGAACGTCAAAATCAAGATGCTGGGCCTCATCGATCATCAATACGGTTTGACGACCCTTGGTATGATTGGTAAGCAAAAACTGATGCAGCGCGTCGGTCAGCGTCTTCAGGCTTTGCGTGTCAGACGGGTAGCGAATTTCGAACTCATCACAAACGCTCGCTAACAGCTCAGTGGCACTTAAGGCTGGGTTAAGCACAATGGCGATATCCGTGTCGGTGGGCAACTGCTCCAACAAACAACGATTTAAAGTGGTCTTACCTGTCCCAACCTCACCGGTCAACAGGACGAATCCACCGCCACTCCCCACACCGTATAAAAGATGAGCCAACGCCTCGCGATGACGATCACTCATGAACAAGTAACGCGGATTAACAGCGATTGAGAACGGTTGCTCAGTCAGTCCGAAGAAAGGGTGATACATATGAGGCGGTTCGCTCCACTAGCGCACAGAGTTGCAACGACACATATTGACAATTACAGTGCCATTTGTTTTTTTCAGGCTAACACCTGCCTGCCACTTCAACGTGCCGACCTGAGCGTCTATCCACGGGGACCCTGTGGTATGGCAGCTAGGTAGCTGGCGACACACTCAACTTGGCGTGATACTAGCAACGCCACACGATTCACAACAGGAGATAGTTTACATGTCATTACCACCCTCGCTGCAGAACGCCCTTCGGCTCCCCGTTGTCGGCTCACCACTTTTCATCATCTCTAATCCTGATCTTGTCATCGCTCAGTGTAAAGCGGGAATCATAGGCTCCTTTCCCGCGCTGAATGCCAGACCAGAACCCGTTTTAGAGGAGTGGCTGGAGCGCATTACTTCAGAGCTAGCGGCCTATGATGCGGCGAATCCTGACGCGCCTTCGGCGCCCTTTGCAGTCAACCAGATCGTGCATGGCTCCAATGCACGACTCAAACATGACATGGATATGTGTGTGAAGTATGAAGTCCCCATTGTCATCACATCGCTGGGCGCCAAGGAGTGGGTCAACGAGATGGTGCATAGTTATGGCGGCATCGTTCTGCACGATGTGATCAACAACCGTTTTTCTAAAAAAGCGATTGAAAAAGGCGCTGATGGACTGATTGCAGTGGCCGCTGGAGCAGGAGGTCATGCGGGTACCGTTTCTCCGATGGCGCTGATTCAGGAAATCCGTGAGTGGTTTGATGGCCCGCTGCTCCTGTCAGGCGCCATTGCAACGGGCGATGCCGTGCTTGCGGCTCAAGCGATGGGAGCAGATTTGGCTTATATCGGTTCAGCCTTCATTGCAACCGAGGAAGCCAATGCAGAGCAAGGCTATAAGCAAGCGATAGTTGACTATGGGGCAGATGATATCGTCTATAGCAGCCTGTTCACTGGGGTCCACGGCAATTATCTCAGGCCCTCCATTGAGGCCGCCGGCCTTGACCCCAACGCCCTGCCCGAAAGCGACCCGAGTCAGATGGACTTTGGCTCCGGTGGTGACTCTGACGCCAAGGCGTGGAAAAATATCTGGGGCTGTGGCCAAGGCATTGGTGCGGTAAAAAAATTGGGCAGCACGGCTGACTACGTGGCCAAATTAACCACCGAATATGTCGACGCTAAAGCTCGGATTAATAGCCTATGACAGACGAAACAAAAATCCCCCGAAGTAGCGAAGACGACTACAGCGCTGATATCGTTGAGCAGCGGCAGCGCTTCATCGAAGCACAGACGGGCACCACACTGGAACACACCAAGCAGTTCTCTTTTGACCCCCATGAGATGGATGGCAATATCGAAAATTTTTGGGGCGTGGCACAAATTCCCATCGGTGTTGCGGGACCGCTGCTGGTCAATGGAGAGCACGCTCAGGGCGAGTTTTACGTCCCGATGGCAACCGTCGAAGGCACTATGCTGGCATCGTATAACCGTGGCATGAAGGTCATCAAAGAGGCCGGTGGCGTCCTGACAACTGTCTCGCAAGAATCCATGCAGCGATCCCCCGTTTTTATCTTCAAGGACTCGCGCCAAGCAAGAGACTTTCAAATTTGGCTCAAAGATAATTTTGAGAACATCAAAGCACGTGCCGAGACCTCCACCTCGGTCGGCAAGCTCCACGAGATTGAGAGTTATCATGCACACAGCATGATTTTCACTCGGTTTGACTATTCCACCGGAGACGCTGCCGGACAAAACATGGTCAGCAGAGCCACCTTCATTGCCTGTGAGTGGATCAATCAGCAGCGTCCCGAAATGTTGCACTACATGCTGTCGGGTAACTTTGACACGGAAAAGAAAACCTCCTCCGTGAATTTGTTAAAAACTCGCGGCAGACGTGTCACCGCAGAGATTACGATCCCACGTGACATTCTCATGAAGCACTTACGGGTCGCTCCCGAGCAAATTGCTTACGGGCAACAGATTTCGACACTGTCAGCGATTCTGACCAATTCATCGAACAATGCGAATCATCCCGCCAATGCGCTGGCGGCGCTTTACCTGGCGACGGGTCAAGATGTCGCGAACATCGGCGAGTCAAATCAGTGCACCACCTTTCAACGAGCCACCAGCAAGGGCGACTTTTATTTTTCCATCACATTGCCCGCCCTTATCATGGCCACCTACGGCGGCGGCACGTCTTTGCCGACCCAGCGCGAGTGCCTCAGAATGCTCGGCTGCGAAGGTCAGGGTAAGGCGCTTAAGCTCTGCGAAATTGCAGCCGCACTGGTCGTAGCGGGAGAGCTCTCCCTGTCTGCTGCCGCGCGCGTTGACAAAACCACGCGCGTCAACGAGTGGGTCGATGCTCATGAGCGCCTCGGCCGAAATCGCTAAATTAGAGGAGCCAGTTATGTCTCACGTGTTGCGTCGCACCCTGTTAAGCAAAATGGGTCACTTCATTTTTCTCATGATGGCTGCGGGCGGCGTCGCAGCCGATCGCGATTCTCATATCTCGCTAGCAGAACCGCTGCCACAACCAGATTGGGAGTTGCCGCTGATCGCAAATGGTAGCGGCACCGTCTCTGATACTGACCTTCGTGGACGCGTGACCTATCTCGACTTTTGGGCCAGCTGGTGCGGCCCCTGTCGCTTGTCTTTGCCAGCGCTGAACCGGCTTCGCGACACGTTTTCGTCTGAAGCTTTTAACGTGGTGGCAATCAGCGTGGATTATGTCGAGGAAGACGCATTGGACTTCTTGGCACGCTACCCCGTGGCGTATCCGATTGCGATCGACACCACGGGAGACTCGGGGCGTGCTTTCGCGGTAGCCGGCATGCCCTCGGGTTACCTTATCGATAAAAAAGGCATGATTCGTGAAATTCATGTCGGCTTCAGAAAGGGTGACGAGGTAATCCTCCAAGAGCGCATCGCTGCTCTTCTCGCAGAATCCGACTGATCCCCTGCACCCCTGACGAGAGGGGGATCATGGCATCCAATTGAGCTAGACCCTCGTACAGTCACCATGGAAAATCCTGACGTACTCTATTTTGATGGCTCTTGCCCGCTCTGCCAGCGGGAGATGGCGCATCTGGCGAAAATGAAATCAGACCAATTGGTTTTGCAGGACATCCATGCCCTCGAGACCGGGGGCGACGTGCCGCCTAAAGAAGCACTGCTCAAATCCCTCCATCTTCGGCGAGGGAACAACTGGGTTGTGGGTATCGATGCCAATATTGCGGCCTGGCAATACACGCGCATTGGCATTCTGTGGCGATGGCTACGTTGGCCTCTGATCAAACCGATCGCCTCGTGGTGTTACACCATCTGGGCAGCTAAACGCTACGAAAAGCGCTACGACACTGCCGATAATCGGTAGGCGCTATGGACTCTCCTCTTTTGCAGCTCAACGCTGAAGCGCTATCAGAAATGTCTAACAGTTGGCGCGCGCGGTTAATCAATAGTCTGCCGGGTTATAAGAGCGGTATGTTGGTCGGAACCTATGAGAGTGGGTCCGCTAATCTAGCGATTATCAGCTCTCACTTTCATCTGGGTTCCAACCCAGCCTTACTCGGCATGATCCTCAGGCCCGATACTGGCAGAGGGGAGCGGCACACGCTACACAATGTGTTAAAAACCGAGTGCTGGACGCTCAATGGCTTTCGGCTCGATTCGGCTGCTCAGGCACATCAGACTTCCGCACCTTATGCCAAAAACGTATCGGAGTTCAGTGCCTGTGGTTTTGATGCCGAATGGCGGATAGGAACCGATGCACCCTATGTCAAATCATCGCCTCTGCAGGTCGGCTGCCGGCTCCGTGAGCACCAAGCGCTGAATATCAATGGCACTCATTTACTGATCGGTGAAGTCACTGCGTTGTATTGTGCAGCAGATGCGCAGCGCGATGACGGCAGCCTCGATCTCGCCAAGCTGGACTTGGCCACCGTCTCTGGGTTGGATACCTACTCGGAACCCGGCAAGTCGCGTCGCTTTGACCTAGCTCGCGTAGATACCCCCCTGCGGGAGCAATGACTCGCACCAAAGCCGTCACTAGGGGCTGGTTTAGTGATTTCCCTAATCCGAGTATCCTATCAGCTGACCTCGTTTGTCTCGTACCCCAGCAGCAAGGAAGTTAAAACCATGCCCCTATCCAAGCCTTTGCGCCACCTGCTAGCGATCTCACTCATGACACTGATGTGCCCCCTATCGGTTGTTGCAGAGGATGTACCTGAGCGGTCCCAGATCGCGGACCAATACAAATGGGACCTGACTGATATGTATCGCGATGCCAGTGCATGGGAGGATGACAAAGCCAAATTAATTGCCCTTTTGCCCAGCATCGCCGACTACCGAGGAAAACTGGGTAACGATGGCAGCACTTTGTTGGCGGCCATTGAGGCCATTCAAGCGGTGGAAACGATCGTTGCCAATCTGTATGTCTATGCCGGGCTCAAAAATTTTGAAGACACCCGCATCTCTGAGAATGGTGCGCGTTTTTCAGAGGCGCAAGGTCTTTATTCTCAGTTTCAACAGGCCTTGGCTTTTTTCTCTCCGGAGCTCTTATCCATTCCAGAGGACACACTCGCTCACTATGTGGCTACGACGCCCGGCCTCTCGATCTACGAGCACTACCTCGATGAAACGGCACGCATGCGTGCTTACACCCTGTCAGAGGCAGAGGAAAAGTTACTGGCAATGGCCTCAGATCCACTCAGTAAGTTTGATAGCGTCTTCACGGCCATCGACAGCTCTGATTTACAGTTTGGTCGCATTGTCGATGAGGCAGGCGTCGAGGTCGAGCTCACCACCTCACGGTACGGCGCTTTTTTACACTCAACGGATCGGCAGGTCCGGAAAGACGCCTGGACACAGCTATTCGAGGGTTACCAGACACTCAATCATACCCTTGCCGCCAACTACGAAGGGCACGTCAAAAGCCGCGTTTTTTTCGCACGCGCTCGGGGATTCGACTCGCGACTGCAACAGGCCACTTACACCAATGCGATTCCTATTGAGGTCTTCAATAACCTAATTACTGCGGTGCGCGCCGGGAGTGGGCCCCTTCAGCGCTATTTAAAGCTCCGAGAGAGCGCATTGGGCGTCGATCGTTTAGAGATCTGGGATATGTACGCGCCCATTGTTGAGCCCAGCTTGGCCAATATCAGCTTTGATGAAGCCAAAAATATTGTTGCTGAAGCACTGACTCCACTGGGAGATGAGTATCTCGATATCTACTGGAAAGGCTTTGATGAAGGCTGGGTGGATGCGCTCGCCAATCGAGGCAAGCGAGGCGGCGCTTACAGCTGGGGGACTTATACCTCCAAACCGTATTTATCAATGAACTTTGAAGGCACGTTGAACAATGTCTCTACCCTAGCCCATGAATATGGCCATTCAATCCACAGCTATTTGACACGTAACACGCAGCCGCAGGTCTACGGGGATTACCGTACCTTCATCGCTGAGATCGCCTCCATGACCAACGAAGCCATTCTGATGCAGAAGATGCTGACAGAGGCCTCCTCCGCCGCCGAGCGTGCCTACTTACTCAGCTCCTATCTGGATGAATTTCGGGGCGGTTTTTATCGGCAAGCCTCCTTTGCGGATTTTGAGGCGCGCGCTCATGCCAAGGTAGAAGCAGGTGAAGCGCTCACCGCAGACGTCCTCAACGCACTGTACGCGGATGTCTTTTCAGACTATTACGGTGATGCGGTACATACTGACGACTTAAATCAAATTGAATGGAGTCGCATTCCTCACTTCTTGCGTAGCGACAATTTCTACGTCTATCAATACTCGACTTCTTTTGTTGCTGCCACCGCCTTAGCGAAACAAATTCTGGAAGAGGGCGAACCCGCTCGCAAACGGTATCTCGCCATGCTGAAGTCGGGTTCAAACGATTATCCGATTGAATTATTGAAAAAAGCGGGCGTCGACATGACCTCAGCGGAACCCATTAAGGCAACCGTCGATGTCTTTGACGATTTAGTGGGCCAGTTAGAGCAGGCGTTGCGTGATATGGAGGCGACTTCGGCCATTAAGCCCTGAGTCACCATCGATTGATGCCGAACCATTGATAGCACGACAAAGCGGGATTGTTACCGAGAAACACCCCGCCACAAGGGTGAATTGCAGGGGGTCAACGCAGTATGATCTCTAGGACGCCTTGGGCTCCGCTCACAATGGTGACCACAAGAGGAGCATCAGATTTACATTCACAATCAAAATGAGGTAGACCATGTCGGCAACAGAGCAAGAGGCATCGGTTAGCGACAACCGATCCACCGATCAGTCCCAGACGGGCGTCAGCAGAGCGCAGAAACTGTTAATGGTGGCGCTGGTCTGTGTTGTGACTGCTGGCGTGGTGGTCTTGACCGGCATCTGGCCTCAAGAAGACACAGTGATTGTCGAGCCCGCCCCTATCGCGCCCGCACCGCCGGCCCCTCCCGCAGAAGAGACACCACCGATCAGCCTGCCAGAGCCTGCTATCCCTGCCGTTATCCCGACGGCTGAACCCGCGGTGGAGCCCCTACCCTCTTTATTCGAAAGTGATGATGCCGTTCGAGACGCCCTCGCAGCGATTCCACTCGGTACCGCAGGACAGCAGTACCTTATGCCAAGCAACATTATTGAGCGCAGCGCCAGCTTGATCTATCTGACAGCGCAAGGAGATGTGCCTTATAAATTGGTCCCAATTGCCAGACCCAAGGCTGCATTCCCTATTGTCGACGATGGCACTCAGGTGGTGGCGGATCCAGAGGGCTTCGCGCGCTATGACCCCATCACGCGCTGGATAGAGAGCCTCGATGCGGCGGCGATCATTGACGCGTTCGCTCGCTTTTTGCCCCTGCTTAGGGAGGCATGGGGCTTTTACGGAGAAGATCCCGCCTACTTTGACCTAGCGGTAATAGAGACACTCGATACGATCATTGCCACGCCAGAGATCGACATCACTGACGAGCGCCTTATTCGTAAAGAGGCTGTCTGGGTTTATGAAAACCCTGCTATCGAGTCACTCGCGCCGGTGCAAAAACAGATTTTGCGTATGGGCCCCAGTAACGCCTCAGCAGTTAAGCAAAAAGCGATGCAAGTGAGGGCGTTGGGGCTAACAACACTGGTTGAGCCTAGCTGACGGTATCGGCTGCTGCCGCCCAAGCGCTGGGCACGCCTTGCCGCTCAGTCACGCAATAGGGAGTGTTGGAGGACAAACCGCCTCAATCCAGCGCAATGCCTACCTCGGTGTCAGTTCATCTGCGGTTGGGCCGTTAAAAACCAAGGCCTGACATACTTCAGCGTCAAATCCACGATATTGTAAAAACCGCATTCGCTTCGCCCTCTCGCGCTGACGCGCATCCCAGTCACCCATAATTGCGGCACCGTGATACTTTTTTTGATACGCACTCGCCGCTTCGGCATACCAGTCTATCGGGGCATCGAAGGCCGTTGCCAATGCTCCCGAAAGATAGCCCTCGATGCCCTGCTGACGAAATGTTTCGGTAATGCGCCGCGGCCCATATCCACGACTCACTAACTGCCTGACGGTGGATAGGGCAAAACGCTCATCACTCAGCAGGCCCTCTTTAGTCAGCGTAGTGAGCACGTCCTGTACCTGCTCATCTGAGCAGGTTCGTCTTCGGAACCGCTGACGGAGTTTGACCAGCAGCTCCTGAGAGCCGTGCTCGCGCCTCGCCAATAGACCCATCGCGGCGAGCCGAAGCTCGCCAGACGTCACAGACAGATTATCTTCCTTAGAAACCAACCGATACCCTACCGATTAGGATCCCGCCGCACTGTCACCACTCTGCTCGACCGCAGCCACCTCGGCCACCTCGGCAACCTCGGCAACCTCGTTAGCATCTGCCTCAACGACTGCAAGCGGGACACCCATCATTTGATGCCGGATCTGATCCTCGATCTCTTTGGCAAGCGCTGGATTCTCCTTAAGGAAACGCGCCGCATTGGCCTTGCCTTGACCAATTTTCTCACCCTTGTAGGCATACCAGGCGCCAGACTTGTCGATCAGATTGAGTTTGACTCCCCAATCGATCACCTCGCCCATTTGATAGATGCCAACGCCATACATAATTTGAAACTCCGCCTGCTTAAAGGGCGGCGAAACTTTATTTTTGACCACTTTTACTCGGGTCTCATTGCCCACGACCTCATCACCGTCTTTCACCGCACCGATTCGGCGAATATCAAGGCGCACTGAAGAGTAAAATTTTAACGCGTTACCGCCGGTGGTTGTTTCTGGGCTACCAAACATCACGCCAATTTTCATTCGAATCTGGTTGATAAAGATCACGAGACAATTGGTCTGCTTAATCGCACCAGTCAATTTGCGCATCGCCTGACTGAGTAATCGCGCCTGCAGGCCGACGTGTGAGTCACCCATGTCGCCCTCTATCTCCGCTTTTGGCGTCAATGCGGCCACCGAATCAATCACCAAAATATCGACGGCACCAGAGCGCACTAACATCTCCGCAACCTCTAACGCCTGCTCACCGGTATCGGGCTGAGACATAATCAAGTCGTCGACTTGGACACCCAGCTTTTCCGCATACTGCGGATCTAATGCGTGCTCTGCATCAATGAAGGCAGCAGTGCCCCCTGCTTTTTGTGACTCGGCAATCACTTGCAATGTCAGCGTGGTTTTACCTGACGACTCCGGGCCATAAATCTCACAAATACGACCCTTAGGGAGACCGCCAATGCCCAGCGCAATGTCCAGTCCTAGAGAGCCCGTCGAGATCGATGGGATGGCCACTCGCTCTTGGTCACCCATGCGCATGACCGTTCCTTTACCAAACTGGCGCTCAATCTGTGACAGCGCTGCGTCCAATGCTTTCTGCTTATTCTGATCCATGCTGTGCTCCTTTTATCTCTGTCTGGTCTCTCGGTCTGCTACCGATGGCTGGTCCTTCGATCAGGACAGCAACCTCGCTGCCGCTCAATCTTTGTGCCCTCGCGCCTATCAAAAAACGTTCAAATGAAGCCAAAACCGCTTTCGGAAAAGTACTGTATATATAATCAGCTTTTTTTAATGCTAATGCAATGCAGTTTAACGATCAATTTCAGCAGAAATAGTGTCGCAAAAGCCCACATGTCGCCTTTAACGACAGATGGCTGGGCTTCATCGGCGCCGAGGCAACCCCTCAGAGAAAAGCATCGCCGCCATTCGGGCTCAGACACTGGCCCCGAAAATGTCCTGCAGCGTCACTAGCCAGAAAAAGGTATGCCCCGACAATATCGTCGACCTCCGCGATCCGTCCCGCAGGGATATTCAGGCGAATCCCCTCCAGCATCTCTTCCGGCACATCAGCGAGAATCGGCGTCATCGTCGCACCCGGTGCCACACAATTGGCCGTGATCCCTCTGTCACCAATTTCAAGCGCCAGACTGCGCGTGAACGACAATATCGCGCCTTTGGCCGCGGTATAGTGGGAGAACCCTGGCGCGCCAATATAGGCCAGCTGAGACGCTGTATTAATAATACGCCCACGATTGCGGGGGTACATCATTTTCAATGCCGCCCGTGTACACAGAAACGTGCCGCGGACATGGACTGCCATCAAGCGATCAAAATCGGACACGGCCATCTCTTCAACCGGACTCGCATGAGCAATGCCAGCGTTATTACAGAGGATATCGATTCCCTCGACGGCTACCTCGGCAAACATAGAGGCCACTTCATCTTCACTGCTCACATCCGCTTGTATCGCTTTAGCTTGACCACCGGCCACCCTAATGTCCTCCACGACTGCCTCTGCGGCACCGGCCGTCGTCGCGTTGGGGTGATTGACCCAGACTGAGGCGCCGTTGGCAGCCAGTGCTTTAGCCACACCTGCACCGATACCAGAGCTTGCGCCCGTCACCAAAGCGCTTCGACCCGCTAAGTCTGCGCGCAAGTCGGTGCGCTCTGGCGCTACCATGTCACGCCACCCACCAATGACCCGGCGGCCAAGACCAATCTCGACCACTCAATATCTGCCCAAATACCACAGCGGGCATAGGGGTCACCGTCGAGCCATGCTTTGGCCTGCTCTAAATCATCGGTGCGATAGGCGAGCAAACTGCCCACTATCCGGCTACCCGACGGGTCCTTCAAGGGACCGGCCATCGCAATGTGGTCCACAATCGCCTCGAGATGCGATAGATGACCGGCCATGTATTCCTCACGCAGCTGCGGGACATCATCGTCCTCTCGATCAGTGCACTTCACCACCCACAAATTTTCTCTCACCATTTTTGTTAACTCCATCATTCTCAACCAGTCTGTCACTCGCATTAGGGCATTACCCAACTGCGACCTCGCTACCGCCAGCATCTCCGTCCTTGGCATCACCGTAACATTAAAGCGCAACCGGAAAAAACGGTGGCTAGCCGCTAGCGCAGGCACCGTCCCACAAGCCAGAATAGTGACTTATTCTTGACACCGAAGCGCACATTCAAAAGCGCCCTTAACAGTGCAACGCCGACAGCCCCACATCGGAGGTGTCTCGGCATCGCACGCGCACGATAGCAACACGTTACCGCCAGTTATCGGGGATCGCTGTCGTCACAGAAAAGTGCCACACTTAGGAAAAAGGCTCGCTACAATAAAGGGTGTTAAACAGAGGCTCATCATTATGCGGAAATCAAGCACATCCCATCACGGGCAGGTCACCATCGTACTCGGACTAGTCGCGGGATTCCTATTGCATGTCGGCATGATCAGCGCCGCCCAAACAGAGCGCGTAGCCTTACCAGCTCAAGAGACCACCGCACTGAATTCGATGGACGAACAATACGCCTGGGTCGGAGACTTAGGCGATCGTGATGCGCTGCCTGGCAAACCACTGTACCAAGCACACTGTGCGGGCTGCCACGAGGCCCAAGTCTACAAGGCGCCGCACACCACTTGGCTGGAATTAATGTCTCCGCAAGTGCTTTACCGCTCTGTAACAGAAGGCATTATGCAAACTCAGGCAGCGCATCTTTCTAACGAGCAAAAGCAACATATTGTCGAATACATCACCCAGATGCGACTAGGGGATCCCGATGCGACGCCTGCAGTGGCATGGTGCGAGGGGCCGGATCGCGAATTTAGCGCGTTGGATGAAACCCGGTTGACCGGTTGGGGGCATGACACTCGTCGCTACGTTGCACCCGAAATCGCCGGCTTGGACCGCGCTGAGCTTGGCCGCCTAGAGCTAAAATGGGCCTTTGGCTACCCAACCTCTACGCGCGCGCGCTCACAGCCGACTATCGCGATGGGCGCCGTATTTGTCGGTAGCCAGGACGGTACCGTCTACGCCTTCGATCTCGAAACAGGCTGCGTGCGATGGACATTTGCGGCACGTGCCGAGGTAAGAACGGGCATCACCTTAGGCAAGCGTGGTCCAGATGAGACTCCAACCGCTTATTTTGGCGACATTATCGCCAACCTCTATGCCATCGATGCTGAAACAGGCGAACTCATTTGGCAAACCAGCGCGGATGATCACCACAGTGCCACCCTCACGGGCACCCCCGCCTTTGCCGATGGCATGCTCTACGTGCCCGTATCCTCTTTAGAAGTGGTAACCGCTGCGGACCCGGACTATGCCTGCTGCACGTTCCGTGGTCATGTCCTAGCAATCGATAGCAATGATGGTAGTGTTATTTGGGATAGCTATGCCATCCCCAACCAACCGATTTCGCTCGCAACGACCCGTGCCGGAACAAAAGTGTTTTCACCATCTGGCGCCCCGGTCTGGACAAGTCCCACAGTCGATGTGGCAAGAAATCTCTTAATCTTCGGCACAGGGGAAAATTATTCCTCCCCCGCAGACCAAAACAGTGATGCGGTGATCGCTGTCCGCCTTGATACAGGGGAACGACTTTGGTCTCGTCAAACCTTCCCCGACGACGCCTGGAATGTCGCCTGCATGATGATCGATAATCCCAACTGCCCTGAAGAGGATGGGCCAGACTACGACCAAGCCTCAAGTCCTCTATTAGTGGACTTAGGCGACGAGCGCACCTTAGTGGTCGCAGGCCAGAAAGATGGCCGCGTGTTTGCTCTGGACTGGGAAACAGGACAAAGCAAGGTATGGGAGACCAAACTGGGCCGAGGCAGCATTCAGGGCGGAGTGCACTTTGGGATGGCTGCAGCTGGGTCAACGGTCTTCGTACCCATCAATGATATGAATGACACCCGCAATGGCGAATGGTTGGATCCCCAAACAGCGAGACCGGGCGTCTCTGCTATCGACGCGGCTACTGGAGAGGTCCTCTGGAGCCACGTGCAAAACAACGTCTGTGGGGAAGGCAGACCCTTCTGCGACCCCGGCGTCTCCGCTCCCGTCACAGCAACCGATGATGCCGTCGTTGCCGGACACCTAGACGGCTTCATTCGTATTTACAACAGCGAAACAGGAGACATTGTCTGGTCCTTTGACACCGCCACGTCTGTGACGGGGACGAACGGCGTGGTCGCCAAAGGAGGCTCGATGAGCGGGTCGGGGCCCGCACTGGGAGATGGGCACTTGGTCATCAATTCAGGTTACGGTTTATACAACCATGAAGCGGGAAACGCATTATTAGTCTTCGCACCGCGGAGCGAAGAAGGCATCAGTCAGCGATAACGCTTCAGCATTCGTAATCCAGCGCGAGCACCTCGCAGTGCTCGCGCAGGACTGCACCAACTGCCTGATGGTCGGGATGCTGCAAGTACTCAGGCAAAGCCCTATCCGATTCCAGCGTCACCAATACCCCATGCGTCGCACCACCGGCACGATCCGTGATGTTGCGACCCGCTGAAATGGCGATCACTCCGGGGATGTGGGTCAGCGCGCGAATCGACGCCAGAATCTCTTCCATCTTATCGGCGCGAACACCCGCTTTTGGCGTCAGCCAGACCATATGTTCCAGTGCCATGCTGTCTCCTCAGACCAGTTTGAACCCTTGACTCGACAGAGGGAAACGACGAACACGTCGTCCCGTTGCATTAAACAGTGCGTTTGCCACCGCGGGCGCAATCGGGGCTGTCGCCTGCTCACCGACACCGGTGGGCGGCTCATCGCTCGGTAAAATATGCACTTCCACCTTGGGCATCTGGGGCATTCTGATCACCGGATAGTCATGGAAATTACTCTGCTGTACTTCACCGTTAACAATATCGATATTGCCGAATGCGGCACCGCCCAAGCCAAAAGCAATGCCACCCTCTACCTGACCTTCGATGCCGAGTGGGTTCACCGCAAAACCGCAATCCAATACGCAGACCACACGGTCAATGGTGAAGTCACCGTTATCCGCAACACTGACCTCCACTGCCTGCGCAATCGGCGATACCGAGTAGATTCTCGCCGCGATTCCGCGACCCCGCCCTGCTCCAAGCGGCTCGTCCCATTGGCTTTTTTCGCGTAGCACCCTGAGGACTCGATTCATCCTCGCGTGGTCTTTGGTCAAACGCAGACGCAACTCGAGCGGATCGATCTCACCCGCATCCGCCAGCTCATCGAGGAAGCACTCATAGGCAATACCGGTATGGGTGTGCCCCACCGAACGCCACTCTTGGGGGACAATCCCGACCCTCGGGGCGTTATGACTTTCCACGCGATGATTCGGGATCTGGTAAGAGGTCCCATAAGGGAACACGCCAAAAGGTGCCTGAAGACAGCCATCCAGAGAGTAAATATCGATTCCGCGTACCATGTAAGCAGGGTCGTGCTTACTCCCCTGCATCAGCGATTGGCCAACGGCCACTTGGTGCCAAGCCTCGGGCATGCCCGAGGCATCCAGCGACCCGCGCATCTTGTGAACAAAGAGCGGACGATAATGACCGCTACGAATGTCTTCCTCTCGAGACCAGATGATTTTTACCGGCACGTCCTCACCCATTGCCGCTTCAACCGCTTCGACCGTAAAGTCCGCTTTTTTGCTGGAGCGGCGTCCAAAACTCCCCCCCATCAACGGACGGTGAACCGTAACGTTCTCCTGTGGAATCCCCAGAAAACGTGAAATCACCTCTTGATCATTCGACTGGTACTGCGTGCCGCTCCAAATGGTACAAGCGTCCTCAGAGACCTGCGCAATACAATTCAGGGGCTCTAGCGTCGCATGTGCCAATAAGGGCATTTCATAAACCGACTCAATCACGCGGTCTGCGCCGGCCAAAGCACCCTTGGCGTCGCCAATATCCTCAGCCAACATCCCCCGCTGCTCCGCCAGCGCGCGATAGTCGCTATAAAACTGTTCGCTGGAGACGCCATCATTGTCGCCCCTGTCCCAAGTAATCGTGAGCTCGCCGCGGGCTTTCTGCGCCTGCCAGTAGCTTTTGGCCAGCACCACCACACCCGCGTTAATCGCCTTCACCTTGACGACACCCGGCATTTTCAAAGCGGCGGTCGCATCGAAAGAGATCACACGACCACCGTGCACCGGTGGTCGTGCAATCGCGCCGTGCAGCATACCGGGCAGCTTCAAATCGATACCAAACTGCGCACTACCATCGACCTTTGCAGCACCTTCATGACGCTTCGCGGGCTTGCCGAGCACTTTAAAGTCACTGGGATCTTTGAGCGACACGGTATCCGGCGGCATGATTTTCAAACGATGAATCGACTCGAGTAACTGCCCATAGGGTGTGCGTTGCCCCGTTAAGGAGTGATACACCTCCCCGGCCTCAGTGCTGAGCTCAGCCTGCGGTACACCCCAAACCTGAGCCGCCGCCTCAATGAGCATCGCGCGCGCCTTAGCGCCGGCGGTTCGCATCGGCAACCAGGTACTCCCAGTGGTGACGGAACCCGCCGTCAGGTATTCCCTAAACAAGGGTGAATAGTAATCGGGAGATGTCGGCGCTGCTTCGATCTGAATAGCGCGATAGTCGACATCAAGCTCCTCAGCCAACATCATCGTCATCACCGTATAGGCGCCGTTGCCAAATTCTGAGTGATTCGCCAGCATGGTAATGATGCTGTTGGGGTCTATGCGAACAAAGCTGTTCATCATCGAACCGCCACCCGCCGCATTGGCCTTAGTCGCAAACGTGATGGGACACTCCGCGGCAAACAACAAAGCGCCGCCAGCTTGCACAAACTGCCGTCTGCTGAGCCCCACATTCATTGGTGAATGACTCATACCACCGCCTCCGATGCGATCAACTTGGCCGCTAAATGCACGGCTTTGCGAATGCGCGGATACGTGCCGCATCGACACACATTGCCCGCCATAGCGGTATCGATCTGCTCATCTGTCGGCGCAGGGTTCTCCCTTAGTAGCGCAGTGGCGACCATAATCTGACCTGATTGGCAGTAACCGCATTGCGCCACATCTGTCTCCAGCCAGGCGCGCTGCACCGCCGTTAAACCCGTTCCATCGGCTTGCCCCTCGATGGTTTCGACCGCCTTACCCGCCGCTGCAGAGACCGGCGTGACACAAGAACGGATGGGTTGGTCTGCTAAATGGACGGTACAGGCGCCGCATTGCGCCATGCCACAACCATACTTGGTGCCGACCAGATCGAGTTCGTCGCGCAACACCCACAAAAGCGGCGTATCGCCCTCACTCGCAATGTCCACCTCTGTCCCGTTCACTGTCAGCTTCATACGGCCCTCTCTGTGTTTTTCTGCCCTCAATATGACACTGCTGTGGCAATTGTTAAAGTCGGACTGCCGGCATCACGTCGCCCTCTTGCAGCTCGGCAAAGTGTGTACACTTTTTCGTCTATTGTATACACTCTTGCGTCGAGCCGAGCGGTCACCGCACTGCATAGTCGACCGCAACCCCCGGGAGAAAACCTCATGGAAATCCACCGCGTCAGTCACTATTACGATGTCGAACACGCGCTGCGCCTCAACGATTTAAAACAGTCGCTCTACGACGATGGCAAGATTTTAATGGACAAGGTGCTGGTCACTCTGCATGGAGATGAGCATCGACAGCGGCGCTCGGTAGAGAGCCAATTATTCCGACGTAATTTTTTCCGGGTGTATGAAAACGACGTTTTTCCTGGACTCCTCAACGAGACGCTTGACCAATTCCTCACCGAGTCATCTCTTGATCTGAAAGAGTTGGGCTATCGCATTATGGTGCACCTCTCGCTGTCATTTGCCGGCATCGACCGTATCGAGGGAACGGTTGAAGAGGCTGATACACAGCACCGCTTGTTGATACAGCTCGGACAGGCGGCCACTATTGGGCAATTCAAAGGCGATCGAGAGCCGATTTATCAGGAAATCAGGGCAGCAATTACTGAGTTTCGAGAGCGCTTTTTCTTACCCTCTCGCGCCAGGCGCCTTGAGCTGATCGAGCAACACCGCAATGGCACTTTGTCTGACGAGGACCTCCCCCGCGATATCTTAACCATCTTATTAATGCACGACACCGAATTAACGATGCCCGACGAGCTGATGGTCAGAGAGGTCGCTTTTTATTACCTAGCCGCGTCCCATACATCAGTGCATACATTGGTTCATGCTACCAACGAACTGTTCAGCTGGTGTCAGGAGCGCGATATTGCGCCGACCGAAATCGTCGCCAAGCCGAATCAATTGCAGCGATTTGTGCTCGAAAGTATGCGTTTGCATCCCTCTAGCCCCGAGGCCTGGCGCCGCGCAGAAGCTGAGGTCACTTTGGCTGACGGAACGGTCGTACCGGCAGGCGACAAAGTCGTCATCGACCTGCAAACGGCAAACCGCGACGCCAGTGTGTTTGGTGACGATGCTGCCGCTTTTAACCCACAGCGCACTATCGAGGGAAGAGTCAGTCCGGCAGGCATGTCCTTTGGCGGCGGCATGCATGTCTGCCTTGGCATGAACTTGGTCGCGGGCACCGTTTTGCGCCATGCCGAGGAAGCCCAGCCCGAGAACCATCAATTCGGCACCATCACGCTCATTATCAAAGAGCTGATTGAGAGAGGCATGCGCGCCAACCCGGATCAACCGCCAGAAAAAATCGCGGCTTCAGAGCGAGATGTCTGGGCTACCTATCCCGTGTTGTTTTAGAACCATGACAGCACCTGCTCGCGTCGTCGGCTACCAACATGCCTTTTCGGCGCTCTGCGATCGCCGACTCGTACAATCGATGTATGGCGAGTGCGATGTCTTGCTGGAGCGGGTGCTTCTCACCCTTCATGGCGAAGCCCATACGGCCCGCAGAGCAATCGAGTGGAAGCTCTTTCGGCGAGACTTTGCGCGGTATTATGAAAGCGAAGTCTATCCCCGCACCCTGTCTCAAACGCTCGCCCCCTACTTGCAACAGGGACACTTAGACCTCCCGGAATTTGGTTTTCGCGTCAACATAAATTTGAGCGCGGATATCGCTGGCATCGATCGCACGCAAGGCTCACTGGAGGAGACTGATGCCCTCGTTCGACTTACTCGTAAATTTAGTGAGGGCGCCACTTTATTTCACTCAACGCGCGACAGAGATACCGTGCGAGAAGAGGTCTCAGCGGCACTCGCAGAGTTTGATCAAGCCTTTCTGACGCCCTCAAAGTTACGTCGAGAGTTGATCCTCAAGCGGATAGAATCTGGCGCTGCAGTCGAGGATGACATGCCTCGTGACATCCTTAGCGTTCTGCTTGCCAATCGCGATAAGCAAGACCTCGACGACAGTATGATTCTTAGAGAAGTAGCGTTTTTCATGCAAGCTGGCGCGCACAGCTCAGCCAATGCGCTGACTCACAGTTTTCATGAGATCACGCAATGGTGTCAGGCACATTCAGGCGATGCAGAACGCATTAAGGTGGATGATGCTTTCCTGCAGCAGTGCCTTCATGAAAGCCTTCGCTTACATCCCGCCAGCCCCGTCGCTTGGAGAAAGGCAAGCGAAGCCTTTACGCTCCCCGACGGAACTCATGTTGAGGCGGACGATAACGTGCTCATCGACTTGATGTCTGCCAATGTAGAGGCCGCTATTTTTGGCGAGGACGCGGCGCGCTTTAATCCCCATCGGGTGGTGGCTGATCGCATTCCCCCATTTGGGCTCACCTTTGGCATCGGGATTCACACCTGTTTTGGGCGTGACATCGCCGGCGGGCTGGGGCAAGGAAAAGACGCGAGCCAAGCGCCTCACTACGGCACGCTCACTAACCTACTCAAAAGCCTGTTACAGCATCATGCGCGGCAGGACCCACGCAACCCACCGGTGCCTGATACGGCCACCGAGCGGCCTAACTGGGGTCAATACCAATTGCTCATTGGTGGCGCTTCTTCATCACAGGAGGCTCCACGTGACGGAACGTGAGACTACGCAGGCTGACACGATTCGACTTGCTATCGAGAGCGAAATATTCAACGGCTCCTTGGTACCAGGCACCCCACTGGAGGAAGGTCGTCTTGCCACACGGTTTGGTGTTTCACGAACGCCTGTTCGTGAAGCGATCACACAGCTCGTGCAAGCCGGTCTCATATCCAAATCTGCCCACCGACGAGCCGTGGTGAGCGAGCTAGACCCCGGCACGCTGTTGGACCTATTCGAGGCCCTATCAGAGCTTGAAGGGTCTGCCGCTTTTCTCGGCACAATGCGCATGAGCCAATCTGAAAAAAAACACTTAGTCACCATCCATGAATCAGCCGCGAATAACTTGCGCAACCAGGGAGACCCCAACGACTATGCAAAATTGGGTAGCGCTTTTCATCACGGTATCGTCAGAGGCTGCCATAACAAAATACTGATCGAAGCAACCGATTGGCTGTCACTGCGGGTGCTGCCGTATCGCCGCTTTCAAGTCATGACGCCAGGCCGGCTGAAGAAAAATCAGGCCGACCATGCCGCCATCATTTCCGCTATCGTTGCAGGCGACGCAGAAGTCGCCAGAGAAGCCCTACAACGTCACACCTTGGAGCAAGGAGATGCGCTCATGCGATTTATCGCATTGAACAAAATAAAGCCTATCGAGAGACTTCCCCGTGCAATTAATGAGGAGTATTCCGTATGAGTGACACTTATACCCTGATCAAAAACGGGACGGTAATTGATGGCACTGGGAGCGAGCCGACCCAGTGCGACGTCCTCGTTCACGGCCCGAGAATTGTTCACGTCGGCATTGACGCAGCCACACACCTTCCCGCCGACGCCGCGCACTCAGAGATTGATGCCAGCGGCTGTCGCGTACTGCCCGGACTGATCGACAGCCATTGCCATATTAGCTTTGATCAGCCCAACAGTAACGATGAGCTATTCTTCCATCGTCGCTATGGACTGGCTGCCTTGGTGGCCGGGGTCAATGCAAAAAGGGTATTGCGCGCCGGTTTTACCAGCTTCTTTGATGCGGACTGCGTGTTTGATGTCGGGGTCGATCTGCGTGACGCCATCGAAGGCGGCGTAATCGAGGGGCCGCGCATGACAACAGGCGGCAATGTCTTGATCAACTGCGTTGGCGGCACCGCCACCCGCTTACTCCCTGATGAAGGCACTCGCGGGTACGCACGGATCGTGCACACACCCGCTGAAATTGTTCGAGAGATACACAAGCAAATTAAAACCGGCGTGGACTGGATCAAGGTTCATGTCAGCGGCTTACCGATTCGGCCCGGTAAGGAGCCAGGCGAAATTTCCACCTGGACACTCGATGAACTCAAATTGGTGTGCGATACCGCACATCAGTTCGGCATACCTGTCGTAGGCCATTGTCGCAATGCGACCAGCACACGCGACGCCGCACTCGCTGGATTCGATATGATCCTGCATGCGACCTATATGGATGACGAAGCACTGAAGGTCGTTGTCGATCGCAAAGTCCCCTTGGTACCCACCTTTACCTTCCAAGCTAATTTAGCCGACTATGGTCCCGCCATTGGCTCCGATGAGGGTCTTAGGGAAGTCTTTCGGGCAGAGATCACAGAAAGTGTTGGCACGCTCCGTGCCGCTTATGACTCGGGCGTCCCATTGCTAACCGGTAGTGAAAGTGGTTTCAGCCTGACACCTTATGGAGATTGGCACTATCGTGAATTGCAGGTATTCGTCGAAGATCTCGGTATGACGCCACTGCAGGCTATTAACAGCGCAACCGAACAGGGCGCGCGCGCGCTCAAGCGAGAGGGGGAGCTGGGCTGCATCAAATCCGGCTATCTCGCTGACTTACTGATATTCGACGGAGAGCCCGAAAAAATCATCACCCAGCTAGGGGAACAACACCGGTTCCGCCATATCATGAAAGACGGAAAGCTCGTTGACCTGACGTCACCCCTACCCAAAAACTGGGAGTTACCCGGATGGCGGGTCAGCGAATATTCGGAGCGAGTGCTGACTCGAGAACTGGTTGATTCAATGGGGTTGGCACGATAGGCAACCCATCACCATGTCCTCGGTGCATCTGCGCTTCTCTCCGTGCTAGTCATCCGCGCTATCCATCCGCGCTATCAATTCGCGTAATAAAGGCAACGTGATGTGCAGGCTTACCGGCAAAACTGAATAAGAGAAGGATCGCAACGTGAAAACAGCCATTGTTACAGGCGGAGCCGCAGGGCTCGGAGCCGATATCGCCAAGGTGCTTACTGACAATCACTATCGGGTGGGCATCATTGATTTAGGAACAGACAGGGTCGAGCGCGCCGCAGCGGCCCTACCAGGAGCCGTCGGGATAGCGGCCGATGTTTCCTCGCCCGAGCAAGTAGAGGCCGCTTTTGCCGCGTTTGGCGAAGTGCCCGACTTGTTAGTGAACAACGCGGGGGTCGTGCGCTTCGGTGGGCTCGAAGAGCAATCTGTTCAGGACTACATCGACGTGCTCAATATCAATCTGCTGGGGAGCTGCCTGTGCGCCAGAGAGGTCGCACCGGGCATGATGTCGCGCGGCTCCGGGCACATCATCAACTTTACATCGATCAACGGCATTCATCCTGCCCCCGGTGTCGGACTCTATGGCGGCACCAAAGCGGCGATGGCCAATATGACGCAAGCGATGTCGATTGAATGGGGTCCTAGCGGCATCCGCGTCAACGCTATCGCACCGGGGTTTATCGATGCAGGCATGTCAAAACCGATTTATGCGGACCCCAAGGTCAGAGAGGTTCGCGGTGGCGGTGTTCCGTTACGCAGACTGGGAGACGCCAATGACATCGCCCAGGCGGTATTATTTTTAGACTCAGAAGACGCACAGTATATCAATGGCCATCAGCTGGTCATCGATGGCGGCGTATCCAATAGCGTCATGGCGCACCTGCCGCGAGGATGAAGAAACCGCTGACTCATCTGATTTTAGCGGGCGGTATCTTTCACGACTTTGCCGCGTCATCAGAGGCACTGGCCACTATCCTTGCGCCATTGGGCATTGAGTCGCGCATCGAGTGGGATCTCGAAGCGGGCCTTGCCGGATTAGCTGAGTCACCCGTCGATCTTTTGAGCATCAATGCCCTACGCTGGCAAATGATCGGCGAGAAGTACGATCCCTATCGTGATACCGAGGCGTTCACACCCTCCCAATCGGCAAGATCAGCACTGCAACTTTATCTCACGACGGGTGGTGCACTCTTAGGATTACACACCGCCAGCATTTGCTTTTCAGACTGGCCGGAATGGCAATCGTTGCTGGGGGGCCGCTGGGTGTGGGGCTCAAGCTGGCATCCAGCTCCCGAGCCGGTCACCATTGCTATCGAGCCAAATACGGCGCTGAGCCACCTCCCCGCTTTCACCGTTCACGACGAACTCTATAGCGATCTTAAGCTCGATCCCGATACGACCGTACTGGCCACCGGCGTCAGTCACGCAATGGTGACGCCTCAACCGGTCATTTGGCAGCATCAGGTGGGACAAGGACGGGTTGTTTATGATGCGCTCGGTCATGACAGTGCGTCACTCAATCATCCCACCCACGCACAGTTACTGCGGGACGCTGCTCAATGGGCAGTACGCGGAGGCAACCCATCATGAAATCACTAGAGGGCATGTCGATTTTGATCACGGGCGGCGGCTCTGGCATTGGCTATGGCACGGCAAGCCATTGCATTGAGCGTGGTGCCCGGGTCACGATTTGTGGGCGTCGACCCGACAAAATCGAGACTGCCGCCGACGAATTGGGCCCCAACTGCCACGGTGTCGCTGCGGATATCACTGCGGCGTCTGACCGGCAAAAGCTGATCGCCGCAACCTTAGCGCACGGAGGCCAAATCGACGCGCTGATCAACAACGCGGGCAACATGTATCGAGGCGCTATTACCGAATTGGAGGAATCCTCACTGCAGGATATTTTCAATACCAATGTGATCGCCGCAATGCTACTGACCGGACTTGCTACCCCGCACCTTGCTCAGCGCGAAGGTGCTGTGATTTTTGTGGGCTCGATTCACACGCGACGGGCTTTTCCTGGGGCCTCCCCTTACGCCGCTACGAAAGCGGCAGTTCAGGGACTCACCAGGGTACTCGCAGCGGAGATGGGCGAACAGAAAATCCGCGTGAACTGCCTATTGCCCGGGGCGGTCTTCACAGAGATTAATCAACGTGCCGGACTGATGGACGATGAAACTGCATTACAACGGCTTGAGGGAATGGCAGACTTGCACGCCCTCGGGCGAATCGGCACCACAGAAGAAGTCGCTGAAGCGATGGCTTTTCTCATCTGCGCAGAGTGGGTGACCGGCGCAATGATTGATATTGACGGCGGATTAGGGCTCGGCATTACGAGCGACTCCGCAATAACCAGCAACAAAGGAGACAGTAAGCAATGACGGATGTCATTAGTGTGAGGGTAACAACTCGTGATGGAGAAGAGAAAACCGTCACTCAGGGCGATGGTCACACCTCGCTGATGCAAATGCTCTACGAGGAGGACATTGGCATTGAGGCGGTCTGTGGCGGATGCGCGTCATGTGCCACCTGTCACGTCTTGATTGACCCGAACTGGATGGGCAAGTTACCTGAGCGCGACCAAGCCGAACTGATGTTGCTGCAATACGCAGAGTTCTATGACCCCGAGCGATCACGACTCAGCTGTCAATTACCCCTCACGCCAGAAATGGAAGGTATGCCCATGGTCATCGCGCCAGAAGAATAGTCATTCGGAACTGTTGCCATGAGACACATTAGTACCCCGCAGGGAGGAATAGCGTGACCGATCGTCAGGCGCTCAGCAAGGCAAGATCCATCGATATCCACGCACATGCCGTGCTAGCCGGCTCCATGGGCACCGCGGGGATACATGGTCCAGAAATCGGCTATACCGAAGCCGGCGATCCGTGGTTTCGAGTCGGGGACTATCGGCTCGACGGCGTCCGCTACGAGGGTAGCCCCTTTATGGAAAGCGCGGTGCGATTGGCCAATATGGATACTGCCGACATTGATTTTCAGGTGCTGTCACCTAACCCGCTGACTTACTTCCATCACATCAGCGCCGACGATGCGATCCGATTCTGTCAGTCCCACAACGACGCGCTCGCCGCCATTGTCGACGAGCATTCGACTCGGCTAGCGGGGTTTGCAGCACTGCCGATGCAGGATATTCCAGCGGCTTGCGAGGAGCTTGAGAGAGCGGTACAACAGCTTGATCTGCTGGGCGCCTATATTGGCACTGATATTGGTCGACCCTTAAACGATCCCGCACTCGATGCCTTTTATGAAAAAGTGGTCTCGCTCGACGTACCCCTGATGATTCATCCGAGCCCGGCCGGTATCGATGGACCACCCGGAGACCCCAATCTCAAACAATTCGATCTCGATTTATTAACCGGCTTCGCCGCACAAGAGTCGATTGCCGTTGCCACGTTGATCTATGGCGGGGTACTGCATCGCCATCCCAACCTCGACATCTGCCTCAGTCATGCCGGAGGCACTATGACGTCGCTGATCGGCCGATTTAATCGTGCTTGTACCAAACGGCCATGGGTACCGGAACACCTTCAATACGAGGGCGCTTTCGAGGAGTCACTGCAGAAGCTGTGGTTTGATACCCACGTCCATGATCCCCGCGTACTCAAATGGGTGATTGATATTATGGGTACCGAGCGATTGCTCTTGGGGACTAATTTTGCCGGCTGGGACCAACATGCCATGACCCACGATGTCGATGCGACACTGGCCGAGACGATGAGTCGCAACGCCAAGACCCTGTTACGGATAACACCCTAATATGATCATCACCCGCTCCGAGCAAGAACTCGCCCAACGATGGCCCCTGATCATGGCGACCTGTATCGGCATCGTCAGCAGTTCTTTTGTTTTACCGTATTACTCGATTGGTGCACTGCTCACGCCGGTGACCGAAGAGTTCGGTTGGAGCAGGGCACAGTTCCAAGCTGCCATTTTATTCAGCTCGGGCCTAGGCGCCCTCACCTCACCATTGATCGGCTGGCTTAACGACAAATACGGACCACGACGCGTTGTCTTGCCCTCCATGATCGGCCTGTCGCTCGGGTTGTTCACCGCATCACAAATTCAGGGTCAACTTTGGATGCTGTTTTTGGCCTACGGCATGATGGCATTGCTCGGCGCTGGCACCATCCCGGTCACCTGGACACGCGCTATCGCCACTAGCTTTTTTAAGCGTCGCGGTCTAGCGCTGGGGCTCGCCCTAACAGGCACAGGCATTTGTGCGTCAGTCGCACCCCACTACACGGTCTGGCTCACTGACCATTTTGGTTGGCGCGGCGCCTACATGGGGCTAGCGTTAGTCCCCATACTGCTGGCTTGGCCTACGTTATTTTTCTTATTTAAACCTCTTGATACGGCTGCCGACGTCTCGACCGAAGCCACGTCAGATTCCACTGCGGCCCTTAACAGCGGGTTGACACTTGGCGAGGCGGTCCGGGGATATCGATTTTGGGTCTTGCTGTTCTCCATTCTGTTTGCCTATCAAGGCTTTTCTGGCATCGGCCCTAATCTCCTGCCTTCGCTCACAGACGATGGATTCAGCCGCGAACAAGCCGCATCGGTACAGAGCGTTTACGGCATCTCCATTATCGTTGGCAGAGTGGTAGTCGGCTATTTGGTCGATCGGTTTTGGGCGCCCGGTATAGCGGCTCTGTGCCTAGCCGTGCCCGCTGTCGGCGCCTATATGCTCTATGGGGCTCAGAGCTTCGAAGCCGCGGCACTCGCTGCGTTCTTGATTGGTTTTGCCGCAGGCGCCGAACTCGACTTGATGGCTTTTTTGGCGGCCCGCTATTTTGGTCTGGCTCACTACGCCAAGATCTATTCTATTCTTTACGCCACCCTCGCCGTCTGCTCAGGAACTGCGCCGATGATTTTCGCTTCTGTTTACGACCAGACGGGTAGCTATGACTATGGCTTTGCCGTCGCGTCGGCTTTGTTCTTGGTCTCGGTAGTGCTGATTCTCTTACTGGGGAAATACCCAAAAGAGTTTGCTAACACGCATTGACGCATGCTCAGCATCACCACTGGCGAAAGCGGCTTGTCTGCACGAGAGAAGCGCTAGAAAGTGTCCTCGGGTAAAAGGTACGATAATGGCGCGCACTGTCGGCGCATTGACGTCAGGGCATTGACGTCGGCGACACTCCACACAGTGTGGCTCAGTACCACACTACACCACCGCGGGCAGGGTAGCGGGCGCGGTCTTTTCCACCTGCACCCACAAAAGCAATCACGACCCTTTGGCGCCGCTCCTTTAACCCGCTGGTGTGCGCTTTACGCTGCCCTCACCCCGAGCAGACCGTAGCACGCCGCTTAACGGAGCAAAGCCAATGTCCCTGGGCTAAGAAAGTCGCCTTAATGTGCCGGTGTGATTATCCGCCTACCGGCGCCCAAGCAAGCAAGCTCGCATCGTTGGAGAAAGTGTTGGGCACCAATTTAGCGCCCCCCGCTTCCGCCAAAGCCACATACTCTACCCAGCTCACCACCGCCACAACAGGCGTACCCAAGCCACTGTCGAAGGTCAAGGGACCATAAATATTGGCCGTGTAAATCAGGTCCTCCTCGCTCACGCGCTGGGTCGCATCGTGCCGGGCACCGGCGGGCTCATAGAACCACGTGCCAGGCCCGTACCCCTCGGGCGGTCCCGCTCTGACCCCTAGAGCGCCTTGAAGCACCAAGAAGTCGGCGCCGCCTAAATGGTTATGGGGCGCAGCGATGCCGTTGTGGCGCACCATGACCGAAATAAAACCGGTCTCTTGACTCACCCGCAGGACCTTAAGACCAATATCTGGCAAGTCAGGATTCACCACCCAAGGGACTGATCGACAGTCGACAAAATAAGGATGCTGAAAATCACCCGCCGTCGCGTCCATCACACCGTTAATGAGATGCCCCGAGTTCGCTCCAGCAATCGCAAGCGGCGTGCCCTCACCTTCATAACTTCTGCGAGGCGCCATACACTCGGCCAATGTGTTGGGCACCATGTCGATACCCGCCTGAAGTGCCACCTGCCGAATATCCGCGCTGGTTACCAGACGCTGCACTTGATTGTCAGCTGTCAGCAGCGCAAAAGCGCCATAACAGTTCACCAACAGCTCGGCGCCTTCACTCGCCTGCAAATGCTCCATGCAAGTATTGGCAGCGAGATAGCCCCAAACGCCCGGTTCGAGTGTCGTCTCGGCTGTCGAGTCAGAGTAAGCCAACGCACCGGATAGCACCAACATGTCCATACCCGAAAGGCAGAGTAGCCGCCGTAACGATGCCCCCTGCTCCAACCTAATAATCATGCTAAACATGCCGCTTTCCATACTCGCGCGAAGTGGCTTTATGGAAAACGCTGTCACGCCCGATAGCGGCAGCCAGGGCAATAGATTCGTATCGACGCCCCCTTCATTACCATCAGGGTCAAATTCCGGATTGAACGCTAAAGATCCCTCACTCATGCCATTGTCTCCTCATTCACTCAGTCGCCTATACGCTACCCGATTATGGACCAAGTCAAAAGGCAGGTAAGTGGCTGCATTGACTACTTTCCCCTTAAGGACGAAAGATTTGCACCATAAGCAAAGCCCGCACTTGTATTGCGCGCCTGTGACGCTTATTTTCGCTCCATTGTGATATCGAGAGGTTCAACCATGACTCAGCAAGATCCCGCCACCGCTGGCTACGTCTTCAATCAGACCATGATACGTATTCGAGATCCCAAAGCGTCACTCGCCTTCTACCGAGACGTGCTGGGCATGACGCTTTACCAGCGAGTCGACTTTGCTGAAATGTCCTTCTCGCTTTACTTTTTGGGTTACCCCTCGAACCATGCTGACAAACCCCTCCCCACGGAGGCGGCTGATCGATCACGGTTGACGTTTCGGCAGAGCGCCCTGCTGGAGCTCACGCATAACTGGGGCACTGAATCGGACCATGACTTCGAGGGCTACCATAGTGGCAATGCCGACCCTCGAGGCTTTGGCCACATTGGCATCACGGTGCCCGATGTCTCAGCAGCCTGTGATCGGTTCGAGCAACTCGGTGTTCAGTTCGTCAAAAAGCCCAATGATGGCAGCATGAAGGGCCTCGCGTTCATCACAGACCCTGACGGTTACTGGATAGAAATACTCAGTGCAGATTCGATTACCGACCTCATTGGTGAGCATGGTGTACTGAGCCATTAACCCTGCCCCCGCGCCTAATCCCTATTAAGCGCAGACCGCCGTGCGTCGCGTCTCAGTGGGGGACTCCCCAAATTGCGCACGGTATCGCTTACTAAAATGCGACAGGTTGGCAAAACCCCAGGCATAAGCAATTTGACTCACGTGGCGATGCGCCCCCTCAGGGTTGATGAGTTCGTTGCGGCACCCCTGTAACCGGCGCGAAATAATAAACTCATTCACGGTCATCGCTTCTTCCCGGAAGAGCCAGTGCAAGTAGCGCTTAGAGATACGGTGCAGCGCTGCGATCTGCCCGATACTCAGCGCTGGGTCAGTGAGGTGCTGTTCAATGTAACGAATAATGTCGCGCTGCTGCCGCTGCCGGAGACTTTTGTCCGGTTGCCCCTCTACGCGGGCCGCACCCAGCACAAATGTGTTCACCGCATCTAGTATGGTCGATGCCTCGATGTCGGCATCGTCAAACTGTCTATCGGCAACCCCTCGAATCAAGTTATTCAATAAAAAGCGACTGCCCGAGGACAGATCAAATTTTCTCGGTACCGATTGAAGGGCTGACACCACATCGTAGCTGAGTAGTCTTGCCGGCATCGCCAATGCCACCTTATGAAGCGACTCGTATACCTCAAATCGCGTCGTCTGTGCGCTGTCCCAAACAAACGTATCGCCGGCGGCAAGCGTGAAGCGCTGCCCGCCAAACTCAATATGCTCACCGCCCTCAAGATAACTGAGCAATATGACCGTGGGCTCGTCAACCCGAGCGGCATGATCTTTCGTGCGGAAGCCTGAGCAGGGATCGCATCGACTCTCGATCACGTTGAGCTCACCGATCACTTTATGCCGGAGTGAGGCGTTAAAGGGACCTGCGGGACGTCTTCCAGGGCACCAATCTGAGCCCTGCGCCGCCATCAGTTTGTCGATCCAAGCATCGTAGGCGTTGACGTTATCGTCGGACGCTGACGACCATGATTCTTTTACGAAACAATTCATCTTTTCGTTCTTCTTTGCTTCAGACGTCACCTTAACAAGTCCCGAACCACCGTCAAGCCTCGATACCAATGCCTGTCATCCCCATTTTCATTGCACCGACAACCAAAGCCTTTGTCTCTCTCGGCACACGCATTGTGCACACTCGTACCTATACTGTGAGTAACCAGTCAAAAACATGAATGAACAACCTCAATCCGATAACAGGAAGGCGCTTTATGGCTACCAACACGACACACCGACTTTCCCCCCTCTCCGTTGCGTGCATGATACTCGCTGGCAGCTTTGGCCCAGTCGTCGCCCCACTTACATCCGCGCAAGAAGCCACACTCGAGGAAGTCATCGTTACGGCACGAAAACGGGATGAGAATCTAATGGATATCCCGGAGTCGGTATCGGCTATTTCGGGCATGGCGATTGAGCGACAAAATATTAAAGGCCTGAATAAAATTGGACTTGCCATACCCAATCTCAATTTATCGATGAGAACAGACGGCTACCCCAATGTCTCCATCAGAGGACTCGGTGCGTTTGGTATGACTCAGGGCGTGGGCTTTTACTTGGACGACGTGCAATTGTTTAGCGATGCGTCGTCGCGCTTTGGCGACCTCGAGCGGATCGAAGTATTGAAGGGCCCACAGGGGGTCTTGTACGGCGGCAGCAATATTGGTGGCGCCGTCAAGTATGTCAGCAAAGCGCCCTCCACAGACGCTCTCTCAGGTCGCATCAAGGGCTTAGCCGGTGAGCAAGGTATTGTCGACGTTGAGGCTGATATCAATATCCCGCTGTCTGACAGCTGGGCGTTAAGAGCCTTTGCCTTCACGCGAGAAGACGATGGCTTCATGCGCA
>Ga0257110_1000118_pt1 | contig 42148 bp, 45 predicted proteins | sample LP_taG_7_FD_190184 | JGI IMG/M metagenome (GOLD analysis project Ga0257110, IMG submission 190184) | Marine microbial communities from Northeast Subartic Pacific Ocean, Canada - LP_J_2015_P26_10m | ecosystem: Environmental > Aquatic > Marine > Oceanic | place: Canada: Northeast Subartic Pacific...
CAATTAAAACTCTAGTAAAACTTGTTATTAAAGAAAATGATAAGAAGGAGAAGATCCTTAAGAAGGAACGTGATCGTAAAGAAAAAGCTCGTTTGAGTCCTAGTGGTTTTGCTAAACCAACTGACATTTCAACTGAAATGTGTGATTTCCTAGAAATAGCACACGGAACGTTGATGAGTCGCACCGAGGTAACTAAGAACATTAACACATATGTTAGCAAGAATAATCTTAAAGATCCTGTAAATGGACGTATTATTCGTCCTGATGCTACATTGAAGAAGCTTCTTCGTGTAAAGGATGGTGATGAGGTTACTTTCTTCCATATGCAAAGGCTTCTCAATCCCCATATCAAGCCTTTTAAACAAGCAACTCCTACCACTGCTTAAATTGAATTTAATTTTTTTTTATATAAACACTATATTGACATAGTATAATATAATGTTTAAAAATAAACTAAACGACAACATAAATATAATTTATATAATTTTAAAAAATTCGAAAGATATTAATACCATACGTAAAACGTTTAAGTTTCTTAAACGTGATTTTACAAGTTATTGGTATAATAATTTAGAATATACATATGAAATATCAAATGATAATCAATGTTTATTTAAGCATTCTTTAATTGATATGGATGAAACCGATGATTATACAATATTAATGTATAATGATTCTAAACAACCAATATATGTATTTCCTTGTGTTAATAAAATATCTTTTAAAGAATCTTATACTATAGAAGAATATAAAATTAATAATCGTTTATCATTATGTATTAAAGATAAGTCAGTGTATATAAGTTTTAAATACTCATCAAATTGTGATATTGATAGTAATATAAAAAATATTGAAAATTGCATTAGCAAATGCTGATAGGTATCCATTTATCAAATTCTTTAGAATATGAGCATCTGATAGATTTAGCAAAGTTTAAGTTTGTGTCTTTAAAAGCATCACGAACCATATGACTTTGTTTAATAGTTTGTATAGATAAATATTTATTATCTTCTTTTACTTTATAAATATCAGGTAGATCAGTTTTACTAACTGTTTTTATATTATCTGTTTTTAAAGTAAATTCAATATTATCTTTTGTTTTTATTGATACTGTTTGAATAACATTATCATCAATATTCATAAGTTTAGGTTTGTATTTAAAAATATAAGCCCAAAAATATATACCTCTTACTGAAAATGGAAATTCAAAACTTGATATTTTATTAAGTGTATCTACACACAAATTATAATAAGGTTTTATACGATACTTACAAATATCTATAGGATAATCTTCGGTATATTCATTATCTAGCATATTATTTAACATTGCTAACCGTTCTGGTAATTGAAATTTTACTAAATGTTCTCCTTTATAAGCTATAATATCTGATATTAAAAAAACCCATTTTTTATTATAACAACATACCATTTCACCATCTATTAAAGTTCCATTAAATAGATTTGGATCAAATAATCCTTTTGTTATAATAATTCTTGGTAATTGATACGTAGGATGTATTTTTTTATCAATAAAATAAATTATTTCTTTATCATCATATTTTGTCATATATAAAAAATACGGATTACCATTTGTTCTAATAGTTACAACGTGAGGTGTAGCTGTAATATGACTTACACTTTCATCCGTTAATCTAAAGAAATGTTTTTGTATTATTTTTACATTATATTTTTTATCAATTTCTTCTAATATATCAGTTTTAACATCATTTGATTTAATATTATATGATACTCTATCACAAAATGATATAATACCTAAATGCATTACTATAATGATAATATATATTATAATCTTTATATGTTAAAACGTAATGGTTTATTTTGTATTTTACCATTATTGCTATTACAAAAAATGTTATCAGTTGGTATATCTTCTCTAGCTGGTTGGTATTGTGATAATAATTCTTTTGTAGGTTCTTGATTTTTAGTAATATTAATATCATTTGATATTTGCGACATTCTTACATCATAAAACTTTACATTAGAATTATTAACTGTATGAAGATCATTTGTTTTCTTTAAAATAGATTTAGGTTTTTTAACTTCATTTATTGGTTTTTCAGGTTCAACGCTTTTATAAAATAATAATACAATTGCTATTATAAGAAGAAATATTATAATAATATATTCTAATTTAAGTGGATTAGATTCTATCATTTATTATAATAAGACATTCCTTTTTTAATATTAATTACCTTTATGGAATCACTTATATCTTTTGGATTAATAAAGTCTTTATTGTTATTTATCATCCACCAAAGCCTTTCATAAGCATCTGAATCTGTTTCGAAAGGTTGTTTGTGCAATTTATAAATTGTATTTTTAATAAAAATAACTACAATATTCATAATGTGTATATATTACTATATTATTAATGAATTGTTTATATAGAATGACTACATCTGTTAGTGAAGATGTTTATAATGATACATTAATTGATAATTTTATGCAAGAATATACTGTTTTAGATAATTCTAAACAATTGATGGTTGATATAATACGCAAACCTATATATAATATTGAAGAATTACGTAAAAGGCAAAATGTAATTAATATGCCTGATATAACTATTCAATTAAATCATTTAAAGAATCTTGAAGAAGATGTAAATTATTTTGTTAGTTTAGATTATAAAAAAACTAATTCTGATAATGAGTTTTTAGGTGCTTTATTTCCTAACAGTTGGTATAATTTTCCTATTAATTTGACATATCCTACAATAGAATTATTTCATTTATATAAGGTTTATTCAGTTCCGTTAATGCAATTTATATCACCAATAAGTATAATATTGGGACCATATTATTATATTAAAACTGTTTTAAAAATTGATTTTTCATTATTTAAATATGTAAGTATATTATGGAAATCTTTAAAAGCTATTATAACTGCTTCATATAGTGATATTAAATATTCTTTGATAAAATGGATAACTGTTTTAATATATTTTTCATTATATGTATATGGTTTATGGCAAATGGTTGATTATTCGTATTATTTACATAATTTACGTAATGATCTTTCTACTAAAATATCTAATGTTAAATCTTTTATTACTATATGTTCTAAATTATTTGAAAATATACCAGATGAATATTGGAAATTAAATGATATATATTATGATAAATCTTTCATTATAAATGGTGATCTTACAGATGTATATTGTTTTTGGACCAATACATCTAATTATAGAATACGAATGAAACAAATATTAGAGTGTATTAATTATATGGATATTGCTAATGTAATTTCTAAATTATATCATAATAAAAATTGGTGTAAAGTTAATTATGATAATAATTCTACTACTAAAATAATTGGTATGCGATCACCATTATTAGATGAAGATCAAGTATGTAATCCTGCTTATTTAAAGAAGCATTTGGTAATAACTGGACCAAATGCTGGTGGTAAAACAACTTATGTTAAGAACATTGTTTTAAATATTATATTAGCACAAACTATTGGTATTGCTATGGCTAATAAAATGACAACAAATACATATCATATTATTCAAACATTTATGCGAGTTTCTGATGAAGTAGGAACTAGATCTTATTTTGAAACAGAGGTAAAATATTGTTATGATTTATTGGATAAAGCAAGTAAAAATAAAGAACAAAATATATTATTTGTAATGGATGAACCTATGCATTCTACACCACCAATTGAAGGACAATCAACCGCTTATGCTGTATGTGAATATATTAACAATAATTTTAAAAATGCTAAACTGATAGTTACAACCCATTACCACTCTTTAATTGATTTAGGTTATACTTATAAAGAAAGTTTTACTAATTTATCAATGGAAGCTATACAACAAGATGAATATGATTTTATGTTTCCATATAGAATTAGAGAAAAAGAATCTAAACAATGTATAGCTTTAGAATTATTAGGACGTGAGATGTTTCCAGATGAATTAATTAAAAGTGCGATTAAAATGAAAAATAGATTATCTAATGTTGATGATAAATGATATCATTAAGTAGTATCCTTAACCGTTTAGATCTTGTGTTTTATATTGTGGTTTTTGCTATTATTTATGTAGCTATTATATATTTATGGAAAAAAATAGCACAACTTGAAAGCTCTTTTTATAAATTAGAAACAACTTTTGCCACGCAGTTATTATATAAAAATAAAGAAAATAATGCAAATCAATTTGCAGAAGATATGTTTATGAAAGTATTTGATAATAAACCTGAAGAAAATGTTGAACCATTACTACCTTCAAATATTGAAATTGTTGCAGAACAACCTACAGATATAGTTGAAGATCCTATTATTTCTGAAATAACCGAAATATTAACACCTTCAGTTGATGATAATTTATTTACTAAAACTAAATTAGCTAAAATGTCAGTAGAACAATTAAAAGAACATTGTGGTAATTTTGGTATTTCTACGGAAGGAAATAAACCAGAATTAATTAATAAGATTCTTGCACATCAAAAATAGAACGAATATATTCTATATCAATTAAAGGTAGATAAGGAACATATTCCCATTCGTGTTTTTTGAGATATTTAATAAGTTTATAATCAGCAACAAACATATATTCTAATCCATATATTGGATCTATCATATACTTTTGTAGATATTTCGGTAAAACATTAATACTTGTTTTAGGCATAACTATTAATAATTGTTCTTTTGATTGTATAAAATGATTATCATAATTAGGGGTATATTCATATGCATTTAAATAATTTGCGATATCTGCTATACTTGGACAACCTAAATATGGATAATACCAGTTATGATCTATTTTATTTATATTTTTATTATAATAATTATAAGTCCAAAATATACCATCTATATAATATTTACACGCTTGTGGTATATCTTCTATATAAACTTCATTTCTATAATAATTTTTTCTCCAATTTTTAGGTTCGTTTGCCATAAATTTATCTTCGTAATAAATAAGATTCTTAAATATTATTTGTAAATCTTCAACATTAATATTAATAGGATCGTTTTTTGATATTAAACACGTATTTTTACAAACAGTTTTAAGTATATTAATACCATTACTTGATATTTTAAGACTAATAGGATGTGGTATAAAATCATTTCCCATTATAGATAGCATAACACAATAGGATTTAATAATATCAGCATCTTTATTAAAAATATAACACCATTCTAATTCTATATATTCTTTTATTTTTTTAATACTAATATACGTTATTTTATTATCTTGTTCTCGCATTAAATAAATATTATCAGATTTATCGCTCATTAATGATAGTAATATTAGATCAGCATCTAATCCGTGAATTAAATAAACATTATTTGTATTAGAATCATTATGGATAGCGTCAAGTATTTTATGTTCTCCTTCACCATTATTATACATACTATCCATATTAATACATCTTGCTTTGATATATTTATTTAAACTATCCATAAAAGGTGTTCCACACGTTATAGCATTTGTATCCCAAGATTTATTCGTAGGTGAAATATATCTACGTTTTCTTTGTTGATTAATTTTAGCTAAAGGTGCAACACCATCAACCGATATAATATATTTGTCAGGTTTAATTATTTCTATTAAATCTATTGTTTTTTTCCATAATAAATGAAAGAATTCATTTTCACTTTTACCTTTACAAATTGTTTCGTGAGCAATTGGATGTATTAGTCCATTATAGTCAAAAAATAAAATATTAACATTTTTTGGAATTTGAATAATATCTGGATATTTCTTAATTAAATCTGAATAATAAAAAGGAATCCCCATAATTAAAATATATTATTAATCTTTTATATCTTTTTTTCTTATATTTATTTAAAACATATACGATGGATTTTACCAACACTATTTCGAAATTGCTAACTGGAACCCCTCAATCGCAATATGCGGCGATTGCTATTTTAATTGCAGTCATTGCGATTATATTATCTATATTATTTAACGAAAATGAATTAACCCTAGGTGAAAGACTTATGTTGATTGGAAGTGTTATTTTATTCAGTATTCCTTCTATCATATTAGGCTTATTTGATCTTACGTGTGTAGCCGGTAAGACCGTTGAAAATAGTTTATGTTGGTGGTGGGGTTGGGTAATTGCCTTCATTATCATTATTATTTGCGTTATTGTTGTATTTGCTTCGGTTTCATCGATGTTAACCTATAATGTTGCTACATCAAAATCAATTAAACCTGTTGTAGATGAAGAAGAATCAAATAAGATCGCTAAAGAATTAGTAAAAGATGTTCCGGAAACTGTTATACCTAAAGTTGAAATGCCTACTACGAGTGATATGTCTATGCAACAAGATATACAAGGTGATATGAGTGGTAATGTTGAGGGTATGGGTGGTTATGGTGGTATGGGTAGTGGTATGTCTTTAGAACCTTTCCGTAATAAAGGTAAAAAAGAGAAGTTTAATAGCAAGAAAGAGAAGTTTAGTAATTTTTCACTAGAAGGTTTCCAAGGTTGTGAATATCAAGGTGTATGAAAATATAAAATAATTAAAACACAAACTAATAATATTAAGAAAAATATAAGTGAAAGATAATATAATTTATTATCAGGTGTTAATTCTTTTTTTTCAATAATATTTGTATTTTTCCAAATATTATAAGCTTCATCTAATGTTATTTGTTTTTTATTAATTCTTTCATTTACTTTATTATGAATATCAACTGTCCATTTAAATAATGTATCTTTATTTACCATTATAGGTGGATAATCAGCTATCATTTCTTTATAGTGATCTTGACAATCTAAACAAGGTAAAACATCACCAATTACTTCAAAAAACTTACGATATTGTTCTTTTTTCATATATGTTAAATCATCAGGATATCCTAGTGCAACATTATGTATAAAACCCCATCCAAATTTACCCCAATTTTTAGGTTCCATTTTACTATATAAAATGAAATAATTATAATATATTATGTCTAAAATAATCTGTAAAAATTGTAATAGTATAGGACATACTTATAGAGATTGTCCTCATCCAATAAGCAGTTATGGTATTATTTGTTTTACAATAATAGATAATGAAATTTTTTATTTAATGATTCAACGAAAAAATAGTTTATCTTTTATGGAATTTATTAAAGGTAATTATAAATCTATGGATTTTTCTAAAATAAATACATTAATTCAATCTATGACTATTGAAGAACAATCTATATTAAACTGTGATAATTTTGATATTATTTGGGAAAAAATATGGTTTCAATCTAACAATAAAAATACAAAAGAATATGTAGATGCTAAGACTAATTTTGATATTTTATCACAAAAGAATATTTTAAAAGATATTTTAAATAATAATAAAAAAAGTATTGCAGAACCGGAATGGGGTTTTCCTAAAGGTCGTAAAAAACAAAACGAAACTGATATTGAATGTTCTTTGCGTGAATTTACGGAAGAAACACAATATAAACCAGATACAATTACTATTAGTGATTATAGTTTTCCATATCACGAAATATTTTTTGGAACTAATAAGATTATGTATAAACATACATATTATATTGGACAATTTATTGGTGATCATACTATTCCTAAGTTTAATAAACAATGTATGCAACAAATTAGAGAAATTAGAGCTATTAAATGGATGAAATATAATGAAGTTTTAGAACATATTAATGTTCATAATATTGAACGTATAGAACTTTTTAAAAATATTCATAGTAATATTTCAAAACAATATTGATATATAAATTATTATTTGTATTTATAAAATAGATGACTAACCTAATTAACAAACAAAATGAATTTAATAAAGTAATTAAAGAATGTCCTGAAGATAAAATATTAAATCCTGAATCAAATCATTGTGTTAATAAAAATGGTATAATTGGTAAAAAAATAATAAAAAAACTAAATGCTAATATTTCTACAAAACCAGCATTAAAAACTGAGAATTTTATTAAAGGAATTAAACAATATGATAAAGAAGATTGTTTAAAATGGTTTAAAAATATGCTTGTAGATCCTACAACTGATAGAAAGATAACACAAAATACTAAAGGTCCTAAAACTATTTTTCATCAATTAAATAAGCAATGTAATAAGTATAAAGATAGTAAAGTTAAAGCTAAATCAATTTCACCTATATTAAGTGTATCTAAGAGTATTTCTAAAAAACCCCTTGTTAAAGTTAAAAATGAAAATAATATTAATTATATTAAAGAATTTGCAGTTCATACTGAAAAATCTTATGAAATTGTTGAAGATCTAAATCAATCTATGATCGATGCTTGTCCTACAAATGTTTTTAATAAAGCATACTTTCAATATTTTGTAGGACAATATATATCTAAAAGAACACCTTTTAATAATCTTTTATTATTTTATACAGTGGGAACTGGTAAAACTTGTGCGGCTATTTCAATTGCTGAATCTATATTAATAGGTCATAATAATTTTGACGAACCACCTATTATTGTTATTGTACCTAAAACATTAATGCAAAACTTTAAAAATACTATATATGATCTTCATAAACACAATATTAATCAATGTTCTGAAGATATTTATAAATTAAATAATTTTGATTCTCCTTTACATTTAAATCAATTTATACAAAAACGATATAATATTATGACCTATTCAGAATTTATAAAATATAGTACTAATAACACTATTCAAAATAAAACAATAATTATTGATGAAGCACATAATTTACGTAATCCTGGGGAAGTTGATGATGACGGGGAAGATAAAACTGAACTAAAAAAAATATATACAAAAGTTGAAACCGCAATTCAAAATGGTAAAAACAATAGATTAATTTTAATGTCTGGAACACCAATGTTCAATGAATCAAGCGAAATTAAAGATCTACTTAATTTATTATTATTAAATGATGGTAAATCTAAAATAACTCATTTAACAAATGAATTATTAGCTAATCTTTCATCTCAATATATATCTTATATTAATAGTCAAAATCCTTTTGTATATCCTATTAGAATACAACACGAAGATGCTACTATGAGAGATTCTACACCAGACGGACTAATAAAAGTAAAATTAAATAATAAACAAATTAGTAAGAATACTGATCATATTATGAATAATTTTAAGAATATGAATATAGCATATTCACCTGCTAAATGTTTTTTAAAAAGTGAGTTTAAATATACACATATTGGTAAAATTAAAGTTTTAGATTCAACTAATATTACTACATATGCACCTAAAATTGCTAAAGTTATAGATTATATTAAAAATACCAATGGTATAGCAGTTATTTATTCTAATTATATTGAATATGGGATTTTACAAATAGCTTTAGCATTAGAATATATAGGTTATTCACGCTATGTTGACAACTCTTCAAAAATCTTTAATTTATTAGATGATTCAAGTATTAAAAGAAATTCTAAATTAAAATATGCTATAATTACAAGTGAAAATAATCAACATATTAATAATGTAGGTAGTCCTAAAAATATTGATAATATTCTAAAATTAGTTAATAGTGATAGTAATATATATGGAGATAAATTAAAAGTAATATTAATTACAAAAAAGGCAAGCGAAGGTCTTTCATTATTAAATGTTAGAGAAATACATATTTTAGATCCTTGGTGGCATTTTAATAGGCACGAACAAATTATAGGAAGAGGTTTTCGTAGATGTAGCCATATTAAACTTCCACTTGAATTACGAAATATTACGGTTTTCGTATATTGTGGTTATTTTGAAGATAAAGTTAATATTAAGTCAGAAGATGAACACGCTTATGATATTGCTAGTAAAAAACTATCTACAACTAAATCTTATATATCAATAATAGAAGAAAACGCTTTTGATAATCGTATTAATGAAAAGTTAAATGTATTTCCAAAAGCTTTATTTGAAAATGTAAATCCTGTTAAAATTATTACTTCACAAAATAATCACAGAGAATATGTTTTAGGTCAGGATAAAGAATATAGAAAACCTATAGATAAAGCTCTTATTACTGATAATAATTTACGTTCTGAAAAAATGTTTTTAAGTAATAGATATGTTACAATTATTAAAGATACTATTAAACAACGTGATTATATTTCATATGAAGAATTATTATCAAAATGCAATGATAAAAGATATTTAGATTTAGCTATTAATAATGTAATTTTTCCAAATAAAATAGGTAATTATTTGTTAATATTTAATAATAATGGTATTCAAAAAATAACAGATGTTCCTGATATTGTAGAAAAAGAAATTATATTAGAAGAACCTGTTTTAAATAAACCTAAAACACCTATTAATAATGATACAATTATTGATAAATATGAAAAAAAATATAAAGATTTTGAATTATTATATAGATTTTTAATGCATTATATAAATAACACTAATTGGGATAATATAGCTATTAATATCATTACCAATAAAAATAATTATCCTAAATTATATAAACTTTTATCTGATAATTGTATAATTATTAATGATACTTATTTTGATATATTTAGTACTGATAAACCTTTACCTATAAAAGATCTTAATGGTAATAACATTAATATAAATACGTTAAATTATGAAGAACAAACTATTAAAAATAAAACAATGTATGGTAATATTGGTGTAGCAACAAAATCAAAAGGAGTTTTAACTAAAAACTTAGTTTTTAAAATAGTTTCTGGTAGTAATAAAGGAACAAAGTGTGAAACACAACCTGGACCAAATCTTGATAAAATACTAAATGAAAAAAGTAATAATAAAACTGATAAATGTATTAAAATAGCAAAAAAGTTTTATAATGAAAACAATTTAATTATTGTACCTTATATAAAAATGAAAAAATAATCTTTAATATTAAATTATGACTAAGATATTCAAAAAATATAAAATTATTACTTTAATTAATTTATCTATTTCGCAAATATCAAATAGCACTATAGATGATGCTATTCAACAAAAAATACAAGCTAAATATGAAAATAAAATTACTAAATATGGATATATTAAAGAAAATAGTATTGAAATTATAAAAAGATCAGCCGGTATTGCTATGAAAGAACATTTTAATAGTTCTTTTCAATTTAAAGCAGTTTGTTATGCATCAATTTGTAATCCTTCTATTGATACAATACTAGAAGCTAAAATTATATCTAGTAATAATGCTGGATTTAAAGCTGAAGTTAAAGATAATGATAAAGTAATTATTGATATAATAATACCTAGATTAACTTCAGGTATTAAACATGAATATGATATTGAAGATCTAAATATTGGTAGTAATGTTTTCGTAAAAATATGTAGAAAACGTTATCATTATAACGATAATAAAATAGTTATAATTGGATTAGTTATAAATAATCCAAATGATGATAATACAGAAGATGTGGAAGAATTAGTTGATACTGTTGTTGCTACTGATAGTACAGTAGAAGATGACATTATTGATATTGATAATGATGATGATGATATAAATAGTGATAATGACGATGATAGTGTAATTGACCTAGTAGATATAAAAGAAAATAGTGTAGAAGATGTAGGAGATGTAGGTGTAGATACAGATGATGATTTAGATAATGATGACATTGACGATATGGATGATGATGATTAAAAATGAAACTATATAGAAAAAATATAATAATACATTACAATATGGATATTAAAACTAAAATACAAATTATTAAAAATGAAATAGTAAAATGTTCTATGTTTGAATATCAAGAAATATATAAAATTATTAAAAGCAATAATTCTAGTTATTCAAAGAATATTAATGGTATCTTTATTGATTTACAGCGATTAGATAGTAGTATTATAGATCAAATACACACATATATAATGTATTGTAATAAATTAACTAAAAATATTAATGCATATGAAGATATTAAAAATAATATTATTAAAACTAATTTCCAATCTGTAGAAGATACAGATGATATTAAAATTGAAACTATTACCGATATTGTTATAGAAGAAGAGAGTTCTTTACCCATTATTAAAAACAAGGTTAGTTCAACAATGAAGTTTTATATTCTAAAGAAAAAATTGACTAAGACTAGTTCTATTTTTAATAACCAAATTGAAAATAATTTAGATTATGATACACCATATAAGACTTAACTTATATATAAGTTAATAATGGAACTACTTAAAAATAAAATTGATAAAATATCACAATGTTCTATGCTTTTTCCAAATACTAAATGGATTATTTCATTTGATGATATTCAATGTGATACACCTAATAGCTCTTATGATGATATAGAATATTTTGATAAAGAGTTTTTTGATGATATTAAAGATCCTGTTAAGGATACTGTAGAAGATGTTAAGGATACTGTAGAAGATGTTAAGGATACTGTAGAAGATGATATTAGGAATAGTGTAGAAGATGTTAAGACTCAACTTAATAAACTTGTAGATGATATTAATAATATGGTTGAGCGTGTAAAGAATCCACTTGCAGATGATATTAAAATAAATAAAATTGAAACAAAAGATATATGTCCTTTAGATTTCTTTAAACAAACTTTGGATTTATATGAAGATGATGATATAATTAAAAATAAGTTATTTACTTTTATTTCTACACAAAAAATAAGTAATAAATATACAAAAAAAGGAATATCAATGATAATGGATGGTATTACTCAAAATAAATGGAATATATACATCTGTAAGTTATTTTCTTTTTTACTTGATATTTCATTTGAATATCGGAAACAGAATATATGTGAAACTAATAATAGCAAATTTATTATAAAAAAATGATTTAAGATTATAAGATGACTAATATAATAAATGTATATTATTTTATTAGAAAACGACATTCTTAATTTATTTAATAATGCTCATAGTTTTTTAACTAATAATGATTTTGAATTATCAACATCAAACAGTTTTCTAGAAATTATAATAAACAATGATACTTACAAAATAACAGATGAACAACAAATTAAAGATTACCGTAAAACTGATATTATGCCTATAAATCAGTATATTAAAAAGTATACTACAACAACTAAAGCAGAACATATTAATACTGATTATGATTATACAACGTCAATTAAAGAAATTGAAATAATCGAAACAGATGATTTTGAAAATAGTATAAAAGATGTTATAAAACAATTTCAAATGAAAAAAGAATTAATTTATAAAAACAAAACTGTTAAAGATGTGTATTATAAATGTGAGATAATTACAACAAGTAATCAATATGATATCGATTTTAATAATATTGTGTTTAATACTAAAAGTCCAAAATATGTTTATTCAGTAATTTCAGATAAAGAATTAGATGAAGAATATTACATACGTGAATTACATTTCATATTAGATAACAATATACTACCTTTAAAAAAAGAAGAACAGAATGATATTCTTAAAGACTATATGACATTGATAAAATCAATGTTTTCTAGTAATGTTAAATTAGATAATAATATTGTAATGTTTGCACCAAAACCTGCTACATTAGAAAAACATAATTTAGCATCTATTAAAGATGAAGAATACGGGGTCACATCTATTTTTGAGAATTATGCTGTAACAGAGAAAGCTGATGGATTACGTTTTTTGTTATATATTAATAGTAATTCTAAAGCTTTTTTAATAGAAACGTCAAGTAAGCAAGTTAGAGGATGTAATATAACAACAATTTTAAAAAATTGTTTATTAGATGGAGAACTTATATTATGCCAAAATCGTATTTTAAACAATTCTAAAGATCTTTTTGCTATCTTTGATATGTATTATATTAATAATAAAAAAATTACAAATTTACCATTATTAGCAGATAATGGTCTTGAATCTCGATACAATTATATGAATGACTTTGTAAGATCTATTAGTAATAATAATAGTCATGATATTATAGTTAAAAAACAACTTACATCAGATAATATTTTAAATGACTGTAATGAAATATTAGAAAATAAAAATGACTATGATTATCATATTGATGGATTAATATTTACACCTACTAAAATACCTGTATTAGGTGCTTATGCAAATAAACCTGTAGAATTACCTAATATTAATAATTTTAGTTGGAATAAGGTTTTAAAATGGAAACCACCTGATCAAAATACTATTGATTTCATAGTAATTGAACAAGGAAAACATAAATTACCATCAGATGGTAAAGTTTATAAAGAATATTCATTAAATGTTGTTTTTAATAATATCGATATGGAACCAATTTCGGTTGTTAATGGATTACAATATATGTATACAAACACAAAATTACTTAATAAAAATATTTATGTATTAAAACAATTTACGATTGATGATATACCGCAATCAGTGTATATAGAAGCAAAACCTGATAAAAATTATAGATGTTTTACCGAAGAAACAGAAGAAGAAATATTAAATAATTCTGTTGTTGAGTTTTCTTATGATAGTTATTCAGTTTTATTGGCAAATAAAAAAAGATGGAAACCACTTCGTATAAGACACGATAAAAATAATATTTATAAGTTTGGTGCAGGACAGATTAATAAAACCGCAAACAGTTATTTTGTTGCTATGAATATTTGGCGTTCTATAACAAATGAAGTATCAACTGATATGATATGTGGAAAACAGCATATTAATATTAATATTAAAAAATATTTAACAGGTTTAGATGTTTATTATAAAAGATCTATATCATCAAATAACTTAATTTCAAATAAAATGAATCAATATCATAATCATATTATTAAAGATAAGTTATATAATGTTAAAGTAAATACTAATCAAAAATCTTTATTAGAGTTAGCATGTGGTCAAGCTTCAGATTTAAATAGATGGATTTCAAATAATTTCAGAAATGTATTGGGTATTGATTACACTTTAGATAATATTACTAATGCTAAGGCTGGTGCTTATAGTAGATTTCTTAATTCAAAAAAGTCTACTAGAGGTGCAAAAATGTTATTTGTAGCGGGAGATTGTTCTAAATCAATTAACAATGGTTCAGCTGCTAATAATATTGATACTGAAAGTAGAGCATTATTACAATATATATTTCATAATAATAAAAACTCTAACTTTAAGTTTATTAAAAACTTTCCAAAAACATTTGATGTTGTATCGTGTATGTTCTCTGTTCATTATTTTTTTGAAACAGAAACAATGTTAGATGGCTTTATTCGCAATGTTTGTGAAAATATTGCTCAAAATGGTAAGTTTATTTTAACGTTTATGGATAAAAATTTAGTAAAAAAAATATTAAAACCTGAAGGTAAAGCAATAGGTAAAGATTCTATATCTAATGCTACAGTTTGGGCTATTATACGTAAATATGATATAAATCAAACAAATGTTTATAATCAAAAAATTGATGTATTTATTGAAAATACAGGAAGACTTATTTCAGAAAATCTTGTTGATTTTAATACATTAAAAGTTAAATTAGCAAGATTTAAAATCAACTTAATTGAATCACAAACATTTGAGGAAACTTTTAAAGAAAGACAAACTGTAATTAATGATATTCCTAAAGATAAAAGAACAACACCGCAAATACATGAAAAAACTATTATTGATAATCTTGATGGAGATGAAAATTTAAAAAGATTTAGTTTTTTAAATAGATGGTGTATTTTTGAAAGAGCTTTAGATCAATAAATTATTCAATATTGTTATACACTGTGAAGATCTTGAGGATATATCATAACCCGAGTTTGTAGCAAAAAAATTAATTAATGCTATTATATTTTTCATAGGATTACTATAACATAAATAACAAAATATTTCTTTATCGGTTATAGTATCTTCTACATATATTGTAACTTGTTGTCTTCTTAATTGTGCTAAATGATATTGTAAAATAGGTGGTAATTTACTATCAATATCTTTTGACATTTTAAATCTATTATATTGTTTAAAATAAACTGTAGTTGTTGTATATAAATTATGTAATATATCTCTCATTGAAATCATTGTTGTATGTATCAAATACGTAGGATCTAGTTTTTCACCATTATTATCTAATGGATAATCTATTTTTTTATTATAAGTTTTAATATAATCAGATATATGAAAATCATCCATATTTTTTTGATATATCCATATCATATTACGCCATACATTAGGATAACCAAAATCGGTTTCTTCTTGAAAAATTATATTATTAGGTGTTATTTTATATATTTTATCATTATATTCAAAAATTAATCCATAAATATTCTTCAACTTATAACCTTCTTTTAAACTTATTTTTTTAGGATTTAATATTCCAAAATCTAATGTGATATCTACATTTATTCCTGTATATTTTTCTTTTGTATTTAATAATATTATTTTTTTATAATTTTCACCAAACTCATTTGTATAATCTACATATTTTTTATTTTCATAATGTATAATACCAAATGTATATACAATATTTTTATCTAAGTTTAATATTAATTCTTCTCTACTTATAGGTAATGCTTCATTAAACATTTCACCATATTTCTTTGTAGGATGGTTGAACTTTGAATAATCTATATTGGTGCAAGTATTTGTGCTAAATATCCAATCATTACAATAATATGCATAAACCAAAGTTGAATCGTAAGCTATATTACATTCTATAGTATCTTCATATTTATCAATAGCATCTTCGTATTTTAAAGTTTCAGGAGTAGGAGATGCTTTAAATAGTATTACATTTGGTGAAGAAAAATCTAAGATTACACTGCGACATTCATTATATAAATCAATATATGATTCAACATCTTTCCTTTTATAAGTATTATGTAATAATATTAAATTATTATTTGAATAAAACCGTTTTGTTTGAATTGCTGGCCAATAATGATTCTCACGTAATACTTGTAATAATGTATTATTCCAAGATATACTAGGTAGTTTAATCTCTTTTGTTTTATTTATAATATTATTTAGAGTCATCATTGTCTTCATAAAACCATTATAGCTTTATATGAGATCATTTAAGATTCGTGAGATCCGGATGATATTTATTAAAAAACTTAGTGCTTATTTCCTCTGAACTAGTCTTAATATCTTTCTCTCCTGATAACACTTTACTTCTTTGATTTAACATTGTATAAAATGCTTCTTCATCAAAATCCATATCCTTATCAGTAATCATTTTGTATAAATGCTCATAACGAGTTTTAAAATATAAATATTCATCTTTTTTTATTTTATCTTTTCTTGATCTTATTTCTTTAACTGTTCTTATTATATCTTCGTTGCTTAAACCATCTACAGAAGACGAAGACATTTTATTTTATATTAGAATAATAAAAATGTCTGCACTTCAATTCAGTTTCTTAGATTGTAATAAGAATGCTTTAAATAATATTAAGTTAAAATCACCTGATCCTGGATTAGGTTTATATGCTGCCAATATTGCAGAAGATTGGGCACCACCACATATATCACCAATATCAAGTGAATATATGAAACAATTTTATGCTAAAACACATAATCCGGCTTATACTAGATTAGGTAATAATACTGAAGAAGAATCTAAATGTTAAAATATATCTGTTCTTTATTTTTTTCAATTATATCACATATAAACTTATATGTTTCATTTACTTGATCTATAGTAATAGCTCCTGTGATCAATATACTTCCACTTTCAAATACTGCTATTGTTATTTTCTTTATGCCGTCTTTAACATTAGATTTTGATTTTACATTTCTTATATCATAGTGAGTTGAAGCATCTCTAATATTATTTAAATTATTCCACCAATATTCAATTTTAACTCCTGGGTATGTTGATGGATCAAATCTTGCTATCATATTATAATCATTTATCAATATTGTATGCAAAGTTCTTCGTTTAATTGCAAAGTTTGATTTATGTTCAATATCTTTAAATATCTTAAAATCTGTATTAATCATTAATATTTGAATATTTCCATATTCTAAATTATCAATATTTTCTAATATTTTAATATTATTGTCTTTAATTTCTTTTACGAGTTTTTCTAATGGTATGTTAATATCTTCAATTGTTCTACTACCTGTTATATGTAAGCTACCATTTTGAAATACTTTAACATTTACATAATAATTCTCAGCAAACTTATATACAAAAGATATTTGATTATCAAATGTTCTTTTATGTTGTATAGTTCTTTTCTTTTTAATATAATTACCCCTTACGATTTTAGTTGTGCTATCTTTACTTTCAAATCTAGATGTATAAACATAACTTTCTGCTTTATCATCACTATTAATTGTGATATTATTAAATAACTCAATTAAATTGATATCTAAACGTTCTTCATTATCTTTTATCAACAATTTTGCATTACTAGTTATAGTTGATATACGGTATTTTGTTATATGTAATTCCATTACTTTAATAATAATTTTCAGTTTATATCATTTTTTCTATAATATTCTTAGTATTCTTTTTATTATTAATATATGATGTATTTAATATTTCTGCTACAGATGGAACATAAGAATGTGGTGGTATATTTACCGCATAAAACTTATCTGTTTTCTTATGAACACATCTAAATTCTTTAATATCCATCGTTCCCATAAATATATCCAATAATTCATAGCTTGGAGCAGGATTTATAGGTGTTTCATAACCATATGATTTTGCCATCATATTTATCATATTATTTATATCCCATACACGATCACTACGTGTATTCTTTGAAAAATTATACGCTGATGCACATTCAAAAGAACAAAAATTACCATACAGTGTATAATGATTTGTTAATGAATCATATTGTATAGGCATACCACATATAAAATCATTTATATCGTGTCTACACCACAAACACAATGATTTTTTAAAAGGTTCTTGTTGTGTTATTTCTGAAAAACTTTCCAAATTACCATTATCATATCCAGTTGGTTCATCTATGTTATCATTATCATTCCTTAAATAACTATCAGTTAATGGTAGTCTTATAATAGTATTTTCATTTAATTCAGTATTACCTAATATTTCATCAATATTCTTTTTTGTTGGTTCTTCTTTTGGTGCTTTTTTTCTAGGCATTATGTTATGCTATAATAAAAATAAGTGTTTATATCATTTTTTTAAACATATTTGTAAAAAAGTTATACTTATCCGCTATATCTTTTTTAATATCCAATGTTTCTGTATTTTGTAATTTATCTTTATCGTTTTTATATATATTTTTTATACATTTGTTTTTCATTTCATATACTTCACTTCTTAATGATGATATTGTATTTATTAAAATATATAATAAATATATTATCACAATGAAAATTATTAAAGTAAATACTTCCATATTTATCTTTTAAAATATATAATTAACTGAACTTAAAACCTCCCATACCACCTATTATTTCAAATATATTATATTGTAATACATACACATTTATATCAAATTGTCGGTTCTTTACCTCTTCGTTTATCTCCAACACTAATGACGTATTTATTGGAAATTTACCACCTGGATTATAATAACCAGTTGGTTGCCATTTTTCAGGATTTAAAGCAAACGAATAACAATATATACCCTCTTTAGGAACATTACTATGATGTATATACGGTTGGATTTTATTAAAAAATACTGCATCCTTCTCTTCTACACGTTCATTTGAACGATTCCATAATATTTTAGCATTTTTCAATATTTCTTTATTATCATATGTATATGTTGTTTGTAAATTAAAATTAGTTTTATTATTTGTATCTTTTAATACCCAAATCATCTCTTTTATAGGTGTATTTAGATCCAAATCTATTGTGGTTTTTATACTAGTTGTTTCTTTTTCACGTTTTTGAACATTTTCTACTAAAAATACATTATTACGACGATTTACCGTTATTAATTTTCTTTCAGTCTCATTTAAATATACATATTGTGCTTCTATATGAGCATCTAGGTCTAATTGTTCTGGTGCAACAAATGTCTTTATTGATATTGCATCAGGATGTTTTGATGGGCTTACGTATGCTCCGTTTGCTTTATTTTTTCCGTTATCGTAGTTTTTATCATAAACTTGATATAGTTTTTCCACGTCCTCAAATTCTATACTTAATATTACTTCACTTGTTTGAAGAGCACATAGAGGAATTGCTAATGCTGGATTTTTAGAAAAATAAAAAGGTAAAGGGATACCAATGCGTTTTGATTTTATTGCTGGATTTTCAGGATAATATTCATACCTTATTTGATTATTTTTTGTTATCTTTATTTGTTTATTTGATGCTCGGGGATTTAAAGAACTTGCTACGTTTTCAGTTATAATATCATATTTATGTTTCTTATCCGGTGCCATAGTAAGTTCATTCCATATTACCATCCATTCACCATACAATGTATTTATAGCTACTCCTTGACTTCCTACAAATAATTCGGCTTTTTTTATTAGTAAAGTTGCGTAATTATCTATCCATCTAAATCTATAATCTTTATTTTCCGGTATATTTATTTCTGGTATTCTTACAACCAATGTTAGATTACTTAATAGATCACCGTGGCGTTCTATCTTTTTTGAACATTTATTCTCTTTACCCAATGTAGGAACGGTAGTACTATCAAAACTTAATTTTAAATTATCTAAAGCAAAACGTGTATGACGTTTATATACATATTTAAAATAGCTTAATTGAGGTGTTAATGACAAATATTGATCTACTTGCCCTATTGATACTAATTGAATTAATGGTGCCACTGGCATTATTTATTTATTATATCTTTTACACCTTTAAACTAAAATAATTATTATAAAAAAATAAATTAAAAATATATTTCTAAAGAGATTTTGGATGATTATGAGATTTTATTTCTAAAGAAGCTTCAGTTTTTTCTGGACCATCGTCAAATGTTGATGTTGTTGGTATTAAAGCTGTTGATTTTTTACAACCTTCTTTAAATAAACTAACAATTTCTTTATCTTCTAAAGCATAATTGAAATACGTTAGATCTGATATTCCTACTTTGGTAGGAGCATCTTTAGTAGTTGGTAAAGCATCATTATTATTTGCTAGTTTATCAGTTCCAAGGTGTAAGTCGCTATTATTAACTTTCATTGCTGTTGATTTTTCTGCTAATTCTCCATCTTTATCTAAATATGCATAACCATTTAAATATAGTTTTACAACTGCTTGATTTGAACTTACAAAAACATCATCATCTGGTGATGTTTCACTTACTATTATAGTTATCATATTCCATTGTTTTCGTAAATCTTTTCTGTTTGCTAGATCTTTAATACCAATTAAATTATTATCTTTATCTACCATATTTCCAGTGCAAATTTTGTCTCCTGTATTTGCACCTGCGTGAAATACATCTGGATGTTCAATACTATTAAACTCTACTATTATTGCATCTATTTCAGTTCCTTTGATATCCAAACGAACTAATGGATTTTTTACTAAAAACCAACCATTATTTTCATTTGTATCACATCTATAAGTGCTACTATATTTAACTAACTGATCACTTCCTTTGTTAAATAATACTAATGTTTTATCATTAACATTATTAACTGCTTCTGGAAAATATAACCAAAAGTTATAAGTATAAACTGAACCACCTTTTTGATTTATTGAAGGACTTAAATCAACATAAGTTCCTTTACTTTTATCTCGTGTATTAAATGTTACCTTTTTTCCAATTTCATATTCATATACACCATCAAGTATTTTAGTTTTCTTTCTAATTGTTGTCGGGGTCATTATATCAAGTAATATTTCTCTTGCATTTTTATTATATATACCATAAGCTAATACACCCATTAAAACAATTAAAATAATTGCAATTATTATTTGAATTAATACATATATCATTTTAATTTAAGAAATAGATAAAAAATATATTAATCCGCTAACTTATAAAGTGGTGCTCTTACTCCATATCCTAGAGAAGCAAGAAGACCGTCAATAGGTCCTTCGCTATAAATATTATATATATCACGACTATTTAGATCATAGTTATGAATACCTACTTTACTTAATAATCCGTTAAAACCATAAGTAGCACTATTATCACCACCCACTATTAAACTACCTGTTGTATCTAATTTAAAACCTTTTAATATTGTATCCTTTCCATCAGTAGTAGATGAAGCTAATTGTGCATCCATATATAAACTTACAGTTGAACCTTGATAATCATCTGATATTACTACCGCAATATGCACCCATCGTTGCATAGGTAAATAGTCAAATGATACTGTATTGTTTGGTTTAACAGTAGTGCCAATTTGATCAACATTTGTAGGTGCATTTGTTACATCTGTATCAGTAGTCGGGAAACATATATGTAATTTAGAATCTTTAAGAACAACTACAGGAGATTTGTCAGTTATTTCAGCGCCAGAACTATCATTACCAATTGAAAAGATATGTTTAGGTTTGCCACCCGCATTATTAACATCATTTACATATACCCAAAAGGTGTAAGTTCTTTTAAGACCATTACCACTTGAAGGAAAGTTTTCAATCATAACAACACTTTTAACATTACCTTTTATAGGAAACTTAGTTTTCTCAATTATAATTGATTTTTTATTAAATACCGCATTAGCAATAAAATAATATACAACAGCAACACATATTACAGCAATTACAATTACAGCTATAAGACCATATAATACACTTGGATTACTTAACATTTCTGTTGCTTTTTCAATAGCGGCACTTGCTTCTTCAGTAACTTTAGATGCTGTATCAGATGCTATGTTTTTTACACCTTCTACAGCATTATTTGTCATTCCAGATGCTATATTTACTGCTTTATCAGCTTGTGATTCTTCTTCTTCTTCTTGACGTTTTTCTTCAGGTTCTTCTTTATCCGCCATAGCTATATACCTTTATTATATCATAATAGATATTTTCTTTTCAATTTTTCTAATATTGTATCATCCATTTTAACAAAAGCTTCTATATAACTTAAATCTAACATAAATTCTCGATATTTATGTATAACTTTACGATTTATTTTACGCTTTAATTGTATTGTAGTTTCTTCAACTAATATTGTAGAATTTTTAAGTAAATTAGAAGGTATATCTTCAATACAATTAACTTTAATATATATAATTATATCGTGTTTAATATCTTCCAAATAAGACCAAAAACCTTTTTCATTTATTACATTATCGTTTATCATTATTAGTTTTTTTTTAGTTGAATTGCTAATACATTCAAGAACTGATACTCTTGTTGCCATTATTATTTTTTGATTTAATTCACAAAACCTTTCTACATATAATATTTCATACTCTTTCAATGTTGTTTCATCAAAATCAATTGTAATAAAAGTTAATTTCGCCATATAACTAATGTAATTATATATATAAATAATATTAATATAGGTGTTAATAAATAAACTGAAAATAAAGATCTATTTTCATCCGTATATCCTATAGTTTTTAGTTTTCCAGTTTCTTCAAACATTAAAGACGGTTCAAACAAATATAATATACTTAAAATAACTATATAAATTAATAAGGTAATCAAAATTCTTAGCATTTTATTTATTATAAACAAATGATAAAGTTATTTATTATCTTGTTTATTATTATTATTTTATATTGGCTATTTTATTATAAATATAAACTTATTGAATATCTTAATAATAAGAAATATTTCTTTTATATCTCCAAATCACCTAATTTATATTGCACACATAATATTCACGAAAGAAAAATAGGATATATATCAGATACTGATAAAGAGTTTATTAATGCTATTAGTAAATCTTATCGTATAAAACCATTTAAACTTGTTAAATTAAATCCTAAAGTTCCTTTATTTGATAGTGTTGATTTTGGTATTGTATCAGTTGCTAAAGATAGTTATGTATTTAAAGTAATATCTGATTTTGATTTATTTATTTATTCATTTGATAGTATTGACATTGATAGAATGAAAATATTTATGAAAAATATTAGAGAAGAAGAAATTAATATTAAAAGTTTTTGGAATTTTAATAAAAAAATAACTATTAAGAACACTACTACACCATACATAAATACTACTGAAAACTTTATTACTAGATTAAAACGTGATCCTGAAGTAGAAGATCCTAAATATCACTGTTATGGTGATAAAACTAATATTAATAAACAATTATGTAATATGAAATACGATCCTTTTGGTAATCTTAAAGAAACTGAAACAGTCTGGGATAAACCTTGTCATAAAGATGAAGATTGTCCTTTTTATGGAAAAAATAAACAATATCAAACAGATAAAGGAAAATGTGTAGATCAATATTGTCAGTTACCTATAGGTGTTAGAAGATTAAGTTATACAAAATATGATGATTCAGGTATTATTAATAAACCTTTCTGTCATAACGTAGAAGAATGTAATGATGATAGTGATTATATATTTGCCTAAATAATTACATTACATTAAAATAAAATTATGGAAACTATAATAAAAATTATTATAATTTTAGTACTTATTACTATTTATTTTATGACTATGAAAAACTGTTTTGAATATTTTGCTGTTTTACCTCATAATTATAAAATAAATACTGCCAATAAAACAGATGCTTTAAAAGATCGCCATCCTATTGATAGTATTAACATTGATATTAATACACCTGAAAATTCTTATTATTATGAGTTTTCTAATGAAAAATATTTAGAATTATTAGTTGATATGTTTCACCCTTCTTCACCTGAAAAATACATTATTCTAAGAAATACTGAATGGCAAACTCAACAAAGTGATACTACTATTACAGCTATTTACAATAAAGCTTATCAATTTATAACTAATAAAATTGCAGAAAATACACCTGATATACAAATAGTACACGACCTTTTAATTAAATATAAAAAAGATGAAGAAAAACAAGAATATTTACTTGATATTGATATGATATTATATCGTAATTATAAATTAAACGGAAAACATATTAATTTCTTAGTTTATGTAAATCATACAAGGGAACGAGTTATTGATATTAATATTAAAGGTATTGTTGGTGAAGATAAAATTGGGCTTCATCCTATTGTTCCTAAAGAAACCAATGATGATTATGTTTCTTTTGAACCTATTGAAAAATTAGTTGTATAATGGTATATCATCATTATCATTACCTTTATAAATTACAGTTGGTTCGTTATCATTATCATTTTTATTAGTATCATAATCATCATATGTACTTATTATACCACCATCTTTTAACATTTTTGCTACTTCTTTATCTTCAACACTTAAGTTTTCTAATATATTTATTGCTTCAACTTTCAATTTCTCACGATAATTACTTATAGCTTTATTGTATTCTTCACGTGATAAAACAACTTTTGAATTTAAAGCTTTAATCTTTTCATATATTTCATTATTTTTTTCAGTATTAAAATGTGTTAGATAGTTTGCTGCCAAATACTTATACATTTTTTGTCTTCTAATTGTGAAATCATAATCATTACAACAACTATTTTCTAATATTGCTACTTGATCATAATAATAGTTTGAATCTTTTAAACATCCTGCTAATAATAAATGCTTTAAATTTTGAACAATTTTACATTTTTCTAGAATATATTTTGTTAAAGAAAATATTTCGGTATGTGTTGTCACATTTGCCATAAAAGATTTAACACTATCTTCAACATATTTATCCAACAAAGTTTGATTTTCTAAATATTTGTTTATTTCAACATCATCTATTTCTATATTATAATTGTCTAGATTATCATCTTTATCATCTATTTCATTTTTAAAAGTTTCTATTTGCTTTTCATTTAGATTTGATGGTAAGTAATTTTTTACATCCCAATTATTATCATAAGATATTATACTAGTTTTACGGTAAATTTGAATTTCTTTCAACCATTCTTGATTTACCTGCGTTATATCTTTATAAGCTTCATATTCTTGATTTAATAACTGAGGACAACAACCAGCTATAAAAGCATTAATTCTATGTAATTTTTTTGGAACAATATATTTTAACGCATTAACAAAACTTATATATTTTATATCATCCTTAGAATTTCTTAATTGTTCTACTAAATTTTTATAAAATTTAATATCGGTTTTTTCTACTGTATGTTTAATACTATCATATAATGCTTTTAATTCATCTAATGTATCTTTACAACTTGAATGGCTTAAAATCATTTTTGATAATTTCTTTTCAGCATCTTTTTCTGTTACAAAAAATTCATTATTTGATATATTCTTAAAACAACATATTATATACCTATATATTGATTTAGTTTTTGGAAAAATTACTTTTTTTTCTATGATCTTAATAGGTTCTTCAAATTCATAGAAGATATCAATACATTCTTCACATAAAGTAAAATCATCATAATTATTGTTATAAAAATTAGTTTGTAGTGTTTTATATAAGTAAAATAAAGCACTTTCAAGTTTTTCAGTATCCTTAAAAAACTTCATATAGTTTAACATATCATCTAAATCTATATTTAAACCTTCTCCTAATTCTTTTATTAAATTTTTTAAAAATACATTAGCATTAGGTTCTTTAATTTGTATTGTTTCAATATTTGGTAATAATACATTACCATATTCAATATAATTATCTGCTATATTATTTTCATATTCATTATCAATTATTTCTATAAGTTCTTGTGGAAACTTATATTCATTTTTAAATACTTTATCTTTTGTATTACATATAGTTTTTACTGTTATTATTTCAGTATCTTTAGTATTTTTCAATGTTATAAAGAGTTTTAATAATCTTTCAACTTCTATTTTCTTTAAATAATTATTAGCATTCTTATATACATCATCAATATATATATTATTATCTGCTATATTATTATACAAATCTGCTATATTATTAAACATATTAGTTGACTCTGGTAAATCAAGATTCTTATCCGTTAAATAATTTAATATTTTAATTATATCATCTTCCGTATATTTTTCTTGATCTTTTTCTATAATATACTTATTTATATCACCATCCCAAAATACTATATTCTCTACTGTTAATATTGTAGTTTTTACCGGTTTTTCTTTTTTATCCGTAAGTTTTGGTATTTTATTATATTCTTCGTCTGTCATATTTTCAATATTTTTTCCATAACGTTTCATTATATCATCTACATAATCAAAATCATTATCTAAAAAGTTTAAAGGTATAATATTATTAATTTCTTCAGGTATTTGATGTAACTTAGAATATAAACTTTCATTTAATGATGTTTTATATAATTGTAAAATTTCTTGTCTTAATTCTGTTGGTATTATAGTTTTTATTTTTAAGCGATGATCGTTATTAATAACATTAATAAAATTATCAATGTAAATTGATTTAAAATTAAATGGATTCTCAAATAAAGATTTTAATAAATCTTCTTTATTTTTAAAAGTATTTTTATACATCTTCATATAATTTGCATTTTCTTTCTTTTCATATTTAATATCATCAACCAATCTATATATATTCTCTAATCCTTGTGGTTTATTTAATAAATAATCATCTACATAATCATCTACAATGTCTTGAGATTTGGATTCATTATCAAAAAAATCGTTAAAATAATAATATAAAGCTTCTTTTGAAAATATATTTATAGCTTTTTCCAAGTTTGGTATATATTTAATCGAAATTTCTGGTAATTCTTCATCCATATTTTATTCTATTGTTTTAAAAAAGTTTCTTTTATTGGATGTAATTTTTTTTCTATTATTTCATTACATATTAATTGTAGAAAGTTTATATATTCTTCTTTATTTTTACCATCCTTCAATGTCATTCTTATTGTTAAAACTTTATCTAATGGATGTTTTACTATATAACCTATATAAGTGCAAATACAATTCTCAATTGTTTTCTTTTTAGGTATAACATAGTTATCAAATATATAAGATTGTATTATATTTCCAATTGTATCATTTTCATCTGGAATACTAAAGTCATAAGTTTCTTCATTATTTTCAAATTGTTCAATTGTAGATTTATCAATCAATACAGCTAATTTATTAATTAAAATATCAGTTGCTTTTAATAACATATATTTATGTGATATAGTATTATTAATAATTTCAAATTCAAATACATATTCACCTTCTAAATAATTACGCTCTTGTTCTATAATACTGTTAGTATTTGTAAAAGGTTCTTTTGGTTTATTAAATAATGTTACTGCTGATACTATATTAAAAGACGCATTCTTTCTTCCAGTTTCTTTAACAGCTTCCGCTTTTAAATGTAAAGATTCGTTTTTACGTAATTTTGTAATAGTAATATACGGTTTTTTAAAGAAGTTTGGAACTTTTTTATCATCCATAGTAACAACAAGATTTTCAGTTGTAATTATTTTTATATTTTCAGTGCAATTAACATTTAATTCAATTTCTAATTTATTTTCATCAAAAATATATTTATCATTATATTCTTCGCTTACATCTAATGGTATCAATGCTATACGATTTGCTATAATTTCATTATTTAAAACTGTAGTATTTTCTATAATATTTATAGTGCTATCAATACCATTGCCTATAAATCCTAAAATTGGAATATCCATTAATAATACACGTCTAATACCATTTAATATTGATAAATCAATACCTTTAGTTTCAAATGTAATTCTATTTAATTTCTCATTATAGCTAAACATTTATTTTAATGATATAAATAAATCATTTTTATATAAAACTGTATTCCTATTAATATTACTAAAAAATGTTCTTATTTTATAGCGATCAATGTAGTCATTGCACAATGTTAATAGAAACACTAAAAACATTAGATAAACAAAAACAAATTAAGCTAATATCAGTTGATTATTTAAAATCAAATCAAATTATATTTGACGTAAGGATCACACACGTTCCAGCAATGTTATTACCTGATGTTAATAAAATTATATTTGGTAAAGAAGTATTTGATCATTTACTATTACCGGGAAAAGGTGTTTTGTTAAAACCTAGTAATACAACTACAACAAACTCACAATCTGCAGTAGATTTATCAGAACCTTCCGGTATTGATTCATTTATTTCTCAAAGTTATGAAAATATTGATGATAATGATAATTATCTAACCGGACCAGTTACTATTTGGGAAAACTTAGATGAAAAAACTAATGTAATACAACCTGATATTAAACCAATTGGTAATACTGATACTGAAAAAACACATAAACAATTACCTAGTTTAGCTGAAATACAAAAAATGCGTGAATCCGCACTTCATTAAAAAAATAGTTTAGATATAAAGGTATTCAATAAATATATTAAGTAAAATGACAACTTATGTATTTAACCAATATTTCCTAACATTTATTAAAACTGTTAAAAAAAATGCTAAACCATTAAAAGAGAAAAAAGCGGTTGCTAGAGATATTTTAAACAAAATACACGCATTTTATAGCACTTTTGATAATAAATCTAAAGATTATCTTGAAGCTTATTCAACCACTTTTACGGACTTTATTAGTAATCCTTTAGTTGAATGTAATAAAGAAGAACTTGATAAATGGTTTGAAGACAACGAAAGTCTTAACATTCTTAACAATATTTCTATTAAAAATATTAAAGTTGTTTTTAAAAAAACTACAGTATTACATCAATTCTTATTGATTTTTCATTTGTTTAAAAATACTGATCTAACTGAAGATAATATTAAAAATATTATGGAAAAACTTAAAGGATCTAGCAATATTGAAGATGATCTTATTCCTGAAAAATATCGTAAAATTGTTAATCGTATTGGAGAACTTGCTATTGAAAATAAAACTGGATTTACTATGGAAGATATTGAAGATACTAGTATCGGTAAGTTAGCAAAAGAAATAATGGAAGATGTAGATATAGAAAAAGTAAAGAAATCTATAAATACTGAAGGTGATATATTAGGTGCATTATCAGATCCTGATAACGGGATAGGTAATTTAATTTCAGATGTTAGTCAAAAAATGGCAACTAAATTGAAAAGTGGAGAACTTAAACAAGATGCTTTATTGAAAGATGCTCTTAGTATGGCAGGTAAATTACCTGGTATGAATGGTGGAGGTGGAGGTAATGGTCCGGATATTGGAAACATTATGAAAATGATGTCCGGAATGATGGGAGGTGCTAATATGCCTTCATCTCGTTCGATGCAACGTAAAATGGATAAAAAATCTAAATTAAAAAAGAAATTAGATAGTAAAAATAAAGAATGAGTATTTTTTGGCTAAATGATCCAACTGTATTATTTCAAGAAATACCTGATAAACTTTCATTTATTGATAAATTAAATTTTATATTTTTAGGTAGTGTAGTCTTAAGTATTATTTTAGTTTTACTTAATGATTTTGAATTATCTTATTTAGCCTTAGCTATTATAGTTGCTATTATTACTTTCATTATTTATCAACATAAATATGTTTATAATATTGAAAACTTTAAATCTAATTGTGTTATGCCTTCTGTAAATAATCCTTTTATGAATCCTAATGTATTAGATACAACATATGCCAAACCTTGTTATGTTGATAATGCGATTTTAAATGAAAACTTTTATACTAATACCTTTCGTGATGTCAATGATTTTTATGAAAGAGGATTATCTGTAAGACAATTTCATACTATTGCAGGTAAAACTATACCTAATGATCGAGACAGCCTTATGCAATGGTTATATAATTCAAATGATAATAAAAAATCTTGCAAACAAGGTAATAGTTCTAGATGTATTAAAAATATCAATTTAGATAGAGATGATTTAAGATTCGTTGGTCAATCTTCATAATATATTTGTTAATAATAAAATAGATATTAAAAATAAACAAGTTAGTGAAATACACAAGGCTTCAATGGCATTAAGTTATATAGGTATTAAAGATAAACGTATGTATAGTAAAATACAAAAAGCAATAAACAAACTAAGAGCTAAAGATACTACAAAAAAAATAAATATATAATTAGAATAAATGTATAATAAAAATTGTGATATTTATAATGATACCTGTTGGATGGAATCCAAAGATATTAAAAATCAAAATATAGATGAATATATGCACTATAATACCAACTTTGTAGAATGTAAAGATCCTAATGTAAGAATGCCTACTTATTATGTTGATCACGTTAATTTAAGACCTGCTCCTCATCCTAATGTTGCCAATCATCCTGATAGTTGCTTAATTGACCACGAAAGTCAATTAAGAAATGATAAATCTAAACAAACACGAGATAGATGTAATATACAATTATTTCATAGAATGTTTCAAGCTTGCCCTAATTTACGTCCTGGTGTAGGAGATCCTAGTAAAGAATTAGATGTTTTATCTGGTTCTAATAGTTCGCATATTTATGATAAATGTAATGAAAAAATAATGGAAAAACAAACCTATCATCCTATACCAATGTTAGATTGTGTTGCTGAAATACAAAATCCAGAACATATTGTTCCACAATGGATTCGTGGTGGTGAAGATACCCGTAATTATTTAAATCGTAAAAAATTTTTAGAAAAATGTAATTAGATTAATTATTTTTATAAACTGATGATTTAATTATTAATTTATTTTTTAATTACCATCATATCAAGAAATTAGTTGCTATATCTATTCTACTATTCTTGTTTCCATTTCTTCTCTTCTTTGTTGTCTTTCTTTTGCTCTTTCTTTTGCTCGTTCTGCTCTTCTTGTTTTCATTTCTTCTCTTGCTGTTTTCATTTCTGCTTCTCTTGCTGTTTTCATTTCTGCTTCTCTTGCTGTTTTCATTTCTGCTTCTCTTGCTGTTTCCATTTCTGCTTCTCTTGCTGTTTCCATTTCTGCTTCTCTTGCTGTTTTCATTTCTGCTCTTTTTTCTTTTCTTCTTTTTCTTTCTTCTTCTCTTCTTTTTCTTTCTTCTTCTCTTCTTTTTCTTTCTTCTTCTCTTCTTGTTTCCATTTCTGCTCTTTCTTCTTCTGTTTCTTTTATCATAAATTTAATTAATTTAAGTTTTTTAAAAATAGGCGAATATTTATTAAGATAAACAAAATTATTATAATTGCTTGTTATAAATTCATAAGTTATTTTATTTTCAATTTGTTTTTTATTTGTATCTTTAATTATACCACTAACTTCATAATAATTGCTATCAATTTCAATATATACAGATTCATCTTTTATATTTGTTCTTTTATACACTATATATTGCTGTTTATTTATAACATCTTCTAGTATTACAGTAGTTTTTATATTTTCACCTAAAGACAATTTAAATGATTTTGAATCAGTTGTCTGTTTTGAAATTTTTGAATTTATTGATGATTGTGAAGAAGAAATATTAAATGAACTAGAAGATTTACTTTCATCAATAAGTTTAAATTCTTTAAACCTTTCTATATCTGGTAAATTTTTAAATTTATATTGAAAGTCTTTATCTATAGATATAGATACTTTACAAGTATAATATTCACCTGTGCTTGCTAAAATAGGTTCTTCATATTCAAATTTACAAGGGGATGTTAATAATAATAATTCTTCTTCAAAATATAGTGTATTTTCACCTAAAATTTTAAAATCTATATATGGAACACCTTTTTCTAAAGTTATTTCATATAATATAGGTGTGTGTGTAATAAACTTTCCCGACGATAGATCCATAAACTCTAATGCTATATTTTTATCCCTTGACATAGATACAAATTCTTTTTGTTCAAATATTTTATGCTCTTTTTTTATATTCATTCCTCTGTAAAATACTATTTCTTGAATAGGTTCAAATATTTCATTATTTATAAATTCGTAATGTGTTATTGTTGATGGTTTTTTTTTATTTGCATTATATATATATTTAGCTAGTTCAGTCTCAGCAACAATGTGTTGAATAGAATTATTTTGATATACTTTATAATGTTCTCCGATAGTAAAATCAGTTTGTGGTATTACACATAAATTATTTTCATCTACCTCAATTGAATCAACTTTTTTAAAATTTTTATATTTATTTAATCTTGGATAACTAATTTCGGCAGTAATATAATAAAATTGATTTAAAATATATTTTTGATCAATTATTACTTTTTGAACAAGATAATGCATATCATTTTCGCTTAAAACAACATCTTTTTTCTTTAGTATTTCCTCTATAGGTTTTGTCATATTAGGAGGTAAAATTGGTTTGTTAGTATTTTTGGTTTGATGATATAGTTCTATATGTTCGCTTTCAAGAACATTGTATGTTATATCAGTCCAATTAATTACATATATAGAATCGCAAATTATAACATCATTACTTGATATTATTTTAATTCTATAAGTATTTTCGCCAAATAAAATAATAACATAGTATAATTGGTTGAGAGGATCGCTTTTTATAAAAAATTTGTAATCTTCTAAATGTTTGTAATATTTGCTAGTTGATCTAAAATGTGATTTTCTATCTAGTTGTATTCGTTTTTTTAATTTATTTGGGTTATTCCAATAGTCATCATAAAATTGAGATTGATACAAATATAATGTTGTTAGTTGTGTAGTTGTAAGAAATTTTGATTTTATTTTTTCTAAATTATTTTTTGAAATATATTCATTAGTATTTGTAACATAAAAGTTTATAGGGTTAGATATTTCACGTAGTTTTTTATATGTTTTTATAGATACTAAATATAATTTTTTGTTATAACTTATTTTAATGTATTTTTTATTAATTGCAGTAAGTCCTGGTTCTACATATCTTTTATATTTTTCATTAAAAGGTGATGTCCAATTTACTTTATAAAACTCATATTTTGGTGTTTTTACGTTTTGTTCAAAAAAATATGGTTTTTTTAAATTATCAATATTCATTTATTTAAGTAATATAAAACTTTATATTAGTATGTTCCAGAAATATTTGTTGATGATACAGCATTTGTTGATTGTGATGAATTTAAATTAATTATTTTTACAATGGTTTTTTTAATACAACTTTTATCTAATAAGTTTTCATTGTTATAACTCGCATATAATGTAATTACCGGTATTGCTACACCATTTATTGTTTGATATGTCATATTTTCTTTATATGTTTCGTCAATTTTTAATACTATATCTCTTGGTAATATAATTTCATCTTCTGGTAATATAGTTATTTTTGAATTATCAATATAAGGAACACCTTTACATAATATAATTTTATATAAAACTTTTGTTGCAAATTCTTTAGCTATTTCTATATTTTTTGATACAGATATAAATTCATTTATAGTTCTGCTAAAACTAATAGTATTAAAAATATATCTTTTTGCCATACCTCTATATAACACTTTATTTGTGCCTTTGCTTATTTTTGAATAATACCTAAACATATTATCTAAAATATTAATCTGTTTTTTACTAAATACCCTAATATGTTGTTTTATTTTATCATCATCTATTGGAGAAAAATTAATAAGTTCTTCAAACAATAAAGGATATATTGCTATATTATTTATACTATTAGGATAAAATGTTAGACGTAAATATAGAAAGTAAAACTTACCATCGTATTCAAAATAAACCAATAATTCATTTATATGTGTAAAATCTTCATCATAATGAAAAAAATTTAAAAATGGAATTATTTTATGAATTTTAATATTAGTATTTATATTTTCATATGACATATACATAATATTATATTTTTTATCAATTAAATCTTCAATATTAATTGTTTGAATTATTTTTTCATAAAATGGATAAGTATTAATTACATTAATTCCATTTTTTGAATATAATTGTTCAATACCAAATACTTCTTTTAATTTTTCAATGGGTCTGTATGTTCCATATACAATATCTAGGTTTATTTTTTTAATATTAGTTTTCATAAATTGATAAAAAGCAGTATAAAAGGCTAAAGCTATTCTATATTTTTGATTAGTATCATCTTTGAATATATCAGCATCTTCCAATCTTTTTAGATCTAATGAAGAACTTGGAGCATTATATCTTATATCTAAAAATTCTTGATTTATTTCTTTTTCTTCTACTTTAAAATGACCTTGTTTTAAACCTAATAATTTCTTTTCTTCAATAACAAACGTATTAGGTTTATTAATTAAAGGTAGATTTATGTATTTAACCTTACTATTAAAAGTTTGTTTTTTTAGTAAAATATTATTAATTTTCTTACATTTTACATATGTAATATTATGATTAATAGTTGTAAGATCATAACCAGTTAATTTACCTTTATATTCAAAAACTACATTGTTTTTATTTTCTTGACTGAACCATACATCATAATCAACATATTCAGCATTTATAATATCATATACTTTTATTTTTGAGAAATCAGATATATAGGTAGTGTTCAAAGAACTTTTTGGAAATGGAACTAATTTTCTTTTAGGTAAAGGAACTAATTTACTTTTTACTGTTGTCATTTTAATTAAACTATATAAAAACTTATTTAAAATATTTAAATACAACTAAGAAAGATGACTGAAACCTTTTCATTTGATACTGATATTTCAGCTCTACTTAAACTTATTATTAATAATTTTTATTCCAATAAGGATATATTCTTAAGAGAACTTATTTCAAATGCTAGTGATAGTATTGACAAATATAATCATTTTTGTATTACTAACAAACCTGACAATAAAGTAGATAATTGTATTACACTTATACCTGATAAAGAAAATAAAACACTTAATATTATTGATACAGGTATTGGTATGACTAAAGAAGAACTTATTAAAAATATAGGAACAATTGCTAGTTCAGGAACTAAAGCATTTATGGAAAAAGTTAAAGATAGCAACTTAATTGGACAATTTGGTGTTGGATTTTATTCCGCTTTTTTAGTAGCTAAAGAAGTTTCTATTATTACTAAAAAAACAGATTCTGGATATTTTAAATGGACATCAGATGCTGGAGGACAATATGTTATTGAAGAACTTACTGAAGACAACCTTAAAGATCATATTCATCCTGATTATAATCTTACACAAGGAACTATTATTAAATGCTTATTAAGCGACGAAGCTTTAGATAAATATACGGATGTTAATAAATTAAAATCCATTGTAAAAGAACATTCTCAATATATTAATTATCCTGTAAAAGTCTTCATTAAACGTGAGGAAACTAAAGAAGTTGAGGATGAAGAAGCATTATTAGAAGAAGATGTAACTGTTACGGATGGAACTTCTAATCTTGATTCATCTAATTTAGATGATGTTACTATTGAAGACGTTGAAGAAAAACCTAAAAAGATGAAAAAAATTATTGAAACTGTTAAAGAATTTCAATTAATAAATGAACATAAACCTATTTGGACTAGATCAAGCAATGAGTTAAAAGAAGAAGATTATTATGGTTTTTATAAATCTTTAACAAATGATAATGAAAAACCTTATACTTATAAACATATCAGCGGTGAAGGACAAATAGAATATAAAGGTATTTTGTATTTACCTAAAAAAATTAAGAATAATGTATTTGAAAGAGGTGTAAAACAAAATAATATTAAATTATATGTTCGTAAAGTATTTGTTAGCGATAATAGTGCGGTTTTATGTCCCGAATGGCTTCATTTTATTTCAGGTGTTGTTGATACTGATGATCTACCTCTCAATGTATCACGTGAAATATTACAGGAGAATAAGGTTATTAAAGTTATTAAAAAAGCAGTTGTTAAGAAAAGCATTGATATGTTAAAATCTGCTATGAATGATATGGATAATTATCTTAAAATCTATAAGACTTACCAAAAAAATATTAAACTTGGTGTTTATGAAGAAAGTGGAGATCGTGAAAGAGTTTCTGATCTTTTAATGTTTTATTCTGCTAATTCACCCGATAAGATGATCACATTTGACGATTATATTACATCTATGAATGAAAATCAAAAACTTATTTATTACATTGCTGGAGATAATATGGATATACTTAAAACATCTCCATTCTTAGATCGGTTTAAGAAAAATGATTTAGATGTTCTATTTATGACTGATCCAGTTGATGAATATATGTGTCAGCGACTTATGCAATACAAAGAATGCACTTTAACCTGCATCACCAAAGGTGATATTGAATTACCTAATACAAGTGATGCTGATAAAGAACTTATTAAAAAACATAAAGAAGAATATAAATCACTTTGTGATTATATTAAACGTCTTTATACCACCTTTAGTGAAGTTAAAATTACTAATAAAGTATCGGAATTACCTTGTATAGTATCTTCACCCGAAAATGGTTTTTCGGCTAATATGGAAAAGATTATTAAATCGCAAACATTAGGACAAACTGATAATGCTAATGTTATGTTAAATAAAAGAGTATTGGAAATTAATCCTCTACATCCTATTATCAAGAAAATTAAGAATATTAATGATACTGAAGAATATAATTCATTGCGAGATCTTCTTGATCTTGTTATCAATAGTGCTTTATTGTATTCCGGTTATCAGATTATTAAACCTGTTGATTTTTCTAAAAAAGTTCTTAATGTCGTTATGCTTGGTATGGATATTAATGATGATGAAGAAGAAGTTGATACTACATCCACTAAAGATCCTTTTAATGATGTTGAAACCATTGATATGACCAATGTAGATTAAATAATATTTATGTATAATAAGAAAATATGAAAAATGTTATTTTATTGTTAGTATTTATTGGTATATTAGTTATAGTTCAAGGTTATTATGAAAATAAAATTAGTAATGTTAAAAAACAAAAAACAGTAATCAAATACGTTCCTTTACACACATATGAAGGAAAAATGAATGGTGCTGAATCAATTGATAATCAATTTAAAAGTTCTTTCGAGAAAATTATAAATCTAGAGAATAAAAATGTATAAACTATTTACATCTACCCCTATTGAGTTTAAAAAACATTGTATGGCGTTCAATACCAATAAACAAGAAGAATTAACTATGTTAGTTGATCTTCGTGATAAATATATTAAAAATATATCATTTAAACGTAAAGAATATGAAGATCAATATGAAGAATATTTAAGACAATCTTCTGATACCAACGATTATATTGAACGAATTAATTTATTTAAAACATTATATCCTTTAAAAAAACCTGAATTTGATATTTATACTTATAAAAATTATTTTGAGTTAAAAGAATTAAATGAAGATTAATACAAGTTTTGAATTTCAATTTATACCTTTTATTTTAGCATTTATTATTGGAATTATTTATATTGTTATTACAAATAATACCAAAGAAAAAATAGTTAAAACACCTACACCTTTTTCCAATAATCTTTATTCCGATTTTGATGGAGAATGTTATAGGGTTAATGTTGTTGAAACAGAATGTAATGGCAATGAACAAGAGTTCAATTTTTCTATATAAGTTTTAATATTTTTTTTATGTTTTTAGTTAGAATACGCTAATCCACCCATTCCGCTTAATATACGTAAAACATTGTAATTTACGGCATATACAAATAATTCACCTGATTTACTGCTTTTAACCTGTAATTGTGCTGTATCAATCCTCGACATATTTAATGTTCCTGATGGTTGATGTTCTTCGGGTTTTAATGCAAATGAATATACATTAATACCTTGATTAACTGGTATATTATTGTGATGTTGATAAGGTTGAACTAACGAAAAATACTGTCCATCCCTTTCTGCAAAACGATCATTTCCGTTTAATTGCAGTTTAGCTGTTGTTATTAGATTATTACTAATAGTATTATTGTTTTCAGCATTTGTAAAGTTATTCCAGTTGATATTAGAACCCTCTGTATTTGGTTCAGGTCTTACTGCCCATATAAGTTCTTTACAAGGGTGATTGAAACTTAAACGTGATGCTTTTACTGTATTTGCTGTTATACTTTCTGTTCCTGTAAATTGTAATTGTTCTATAAGATATTCGTGAGATAATTGAGCAAACCTTTTACGTTCGTCTGTGTCTAAAAAGATGTAATCCGCCCATAATGTAGCACTAAATTGTTCGAAATCAGTGCTATTAAGTTCTACGTTACACCTGCTATCTGAAGCAAGTATATCATCTTCGTTTGTTGCTCTAATATTTTCCATTGAATTAAACTCTATATTAACTTTAACTTCGTGGTATTGAAGAGCTATTAGTGGTAATGCTAAACCAACATTACGACAAAACCAAAATTCAAGAGGAATATATAAATCTATTGTTTCTTCTTTTAATTCAACTGATTTATTTGCAGAATTACCACCAACCATTTCATAATATCCTTCTTTTTTACCTTGATCCATAGTAAGTTCATTCCAAATATACATCCATTCACCATATTGTTTATCAATACGTTGTCCTCCTATTTCAAGTTCTGTATGTTTTATCATTCTATAACCATAGAAAGGTTGAAGATATATTGCAGTTGATCCTGCTACTGCTTTTATTTGTAAATATAATTTATGAACTAGATCACCATTACGGGATATTTGACATGTTACACGATTACCTAAAGTGGCATTTCCGTTAAAGGTTTGTTGTATAGATTCTAATGAAAAATTAGTATGACGACGATAAACTACTTTAAAGAATGTTATTTGCGGATTACCTGTAAGATAAACATCTTGAGCACCATAGGCTACTAGTTGTAGAAGACCTCCACCCATTTATTTAAAAATATATATTTATTTAATAAAAATGTCGTGGGGTATTATATTTCTTATATTTTTTGCGATAGTTATTTTAGCTGTTGTTGGTATTACTATTTATTTATTTTTAATAAAAAAATACAATATCAAACAAGTGTATTATATGATTAAATATCGTGGTGATGAAACTGCTTTAATGAAAGATATGATGAAAAAGTTTATTGTCGGTAAATTAGAATCTACTGAAAATAAACCTACACTTGTTTTATATAAAAACGAATATGATACATGGACTTTATATAATGATAAATATACTAAACTTAGAACTGAAGATGGTAAATATATAGATGATACACCTATTAAAAATGATGATTTAGTATATATTAAAAATACTAACGAATATAAAATTAAATTAGAATAATGTTGTTTAATTATGTTTTTGTTAAAAAACCTACTATTTGTTTTGTAATACCTGATAAACCATGGTATGTTAATGAAAATATACTTATTGCTAAACAAATGTTTATTAATGGTATTGAAAATGCTTTACTTATATCTAGTTTTATGATATGCTATTCAGTTATAACCGGTAATCTTTCACCTTTTGTTAAAAATTTAAATAGGATAACGTCTAAGTTTATGAACTTTAATAATTATTATTTTCAATGTGCTTTAACTAGTTCAATTATTTCAATGTTTTTAGGTGTTAATACCGTATTAGGATATCCTAATATGGTAAATAAAAAGAAGTAAGTAATAATTTAGTTAGAATACGCAAGACCACCCATACCACTGAGGATACGGAGGACGTTGTAGGAGTGAGCGTAGATTTTGACAGCTGTTACATTAGCACTACCACCTAATTTAAGTTGCGCAGTATCAATGCGAGACATATTAAGAGTTCCAGATGGTTGATGTTCTTCCGGTTTTAATGCAAAAGAATATACATTGATAGTGTTATCTGTAGGAATATTGGTATGATGTTGATATGGTTGAACGTGAGTGAAATATTTCTGTTCACGTTCAGCAAAACGATCATTGCCATTAAGCATAAGTTTGGCTTTTCCACAACCACCGCCAACACCTTTCCATATAAGTTCTTTAACGGGGTGATTGAAAGATAATTTAACCGACCCACCAGTAGTACCTGATAAAGTTTCATCTCCAGTAAATTGCACTTGTTCTATTAAATATTCGTGAGATAATTGAGCAAAACGACGACGTTCGTCAGTATCTAAGAAGATGTAATCAGCCCATAAGGTGGCATCAGTGAAAGTAGTAGAATCAAACTCAATGTTAATTTTAACTTCGTGATATTGTAAAGCAATTAGTGGTAATGCTAAACCAATATTACGGCAGAACCAGAATTCAAGAGGAACATATGCGTTATTACCACTATTTCCATTAATCATTGTATTATAACCTGTTTCCTTTCCTTTTGGTAAAGTAAGTTCATTCCAGATTGTCATCCAATCGCCATATTGACGATCAATTAATTGACCACCAATTTCAACTTCTACTTTTTTAATGCATTTACGAGCATCAGGATCACCAACTGTATCTAAAACTACATATAATTTATGAACTAAATCACCATTACGGGAGATTTGGCAAGTTACACGTTTTCCAGTACCGGGGGTTCCGTTAAAGGTTTGTTGAATAGATTCAATAGAGAAGTTAGTATGACGACGATAAACTACTTTAAAGAAAGTGATCTGAGGGTTGCCGGTAAGATAGACATCTTGGGCACCATAAGCTACAAGTTGAAGAAGACCTCCACCCATTTTTAATATAAGCTAAGAAAATAATTTTAGATTTATATTATAAATAAAAATAATTTTAGATGTAAGTTTAGTTAGAATACGCAAGACCACCCATACCACTGAGGATACGGAGGACGTTATAAGAATGAGCGTAGATTTTGACAATTCCATTAGTTCCATCTGTTAATTGAAGTTGAGCAGTATCAATACGAGACATATTAAGAGTTCCAGATGGTTGATGTTCTTCCGGTTTTAATGCGAAAGAATATACATTGATATATTTATCAGATCCTGGTATATTGGTATGATGTTGATATGGTTGAACGTGAGTAAAATAAGTTACATCACGTTGTGCAAAACGATCATTACCGTTAAGCATAAGTTTGGCTTTTCCACAACCACCACTAACACCTTGCCATATTAATTCTTTAACAGGATGGTTGAAAGATAATTTAGCAGATAATTTAGTTGAACTTATAGTTTCATCACCAGTGAATTGCACTTGTTCAATAAGGTATTCGTGAGATAATTGAGCAAAACGACGACGTTCGTCAGTATCTAAGAAGATGTAATCAGCCCATAAGGTGGCATCAGTAAATCCAATAGTAGCATCAAACTCAATGTTAATTTTAACTTCGTGATATTGTAAAGCAATTAGTGGTAATGCTAAACCAATATTACGGCAGAACCAGAATTCAAGTGGAACATATGCTTTACTATCACCAGATGCAGCAGTTCCATCAATCATTGCTGTATAACCGGTTTCCTTTCCTTTTGGTAAAGTAAGTTCATTCCAGATTGTCATCCAATCACCATACTGACGATCAATTAATTGACCACCAATTTCTACTTCTACTTTTTTAATACATTTACGAGCATCTGTGTTAGTAGCACCTGTAACTGAATCAAAAACTACATATAATTTATGAACTAAATCACCATTACGGGAGATTTGGCAAGTTACACGGTTGCCTTTACTAGCATTTCCGTTAAACGTTTGTTGTATAGACTC
>Ga0257110_1000119_pt1 | contig 41965 bp, 40 predicted proteins | sample LP_taG_7_FD_190184 | JGI IMG/M metagenome (GOLD analysis project Ga0257110, IMG submission 190184) | Marine microbial communities from Northeast Subartic Pacific Ocean, Canada - LP_J_2015_P26_10m | ecosystem: Environmental > Aquatic > Marine > Oceanic | place: Canada: Northeast Subartic Pacific...
GTTTAGAAACGAAACCTTTTTCTCATTATCACTCATCTCCAACGCGGTTCCAATTTGTTTTTTAGATATTTCTCTATTCTCTACATCATTTCCCATTTTGTTAAACAATCGTTGAAATGAGTCAACGCCCGTAAATACCCCAAACTGTTTGCATTCATCAGCGTCCAATGGAGCAAATCCATATAAATCCAATAACTCCTTAAAATAATCAAAGTTCACCAAATATTCTGGAAACACTTTATTGATAGATTCCTGATAAACATCAATTCTATAACCAACTCCTGTTAAGTCTGCTGGAAACTTTTCATGTTGATACATTTTCTTTATTTCCCATGTCTTTTTATTATTTTCTAGGATATATTCGCTTTCTTGATATTCCTTATTTTTCAACATATTAAATACTTTAACACCATCATAACAAGTTCCTATAAAATACCCATTTATTTTACAATTCTCTGAGACATTTCTAAGGTATTCATTTAATATTTCAACATTTTCAAAGAAGTAATGGGATGAAAACATATTGGATACTACGTCAAATCCTTCTCTACCGACTCCATGGTTTTCATATACTACCTTCCCCAATACATCCTTGTCTTTACTGCCTTTACCTATAATTGCATCCATAATTTTCTTACCTTTAGGTTCTAATATACCATCTCCATTTCTTAAATTATGACCACTGTCAGCCGTGATAAACAAACAACTTGGGGCGTTTCTATGCTTGCTTTTAAATTTCAAATACCTAGCACAAGCACCGTCCTTTCTGTTTTCCAAATTCATTTTTGACAAGTCAAATCCAACAACAAATTCCAACTTAGATTGGTACCATTTCCACATATCACCTGCTCTACCTACAGACATATCGATAAGCGTATCCTTGTTTTTGGATGCCCGTGTAATAAGCAACTGTTTTACATATTTGTTATGAAAATCACGCAACGAACGAGTGTTAGTTTCCGTAGTCGATTGTTTATAATACACTTCACTGTTTTCCAAATCAAACAACCCTTTCCCACTTAACATATCTCGAGTAATAGGATTATGAATAGACTTCCACACACCATTTGCTACATGATACGCGTTTCCAAAATTCTTGTTTCCACTTCTGTAATCTGCTGTTTTATCGTGTCTTACGCGAATAGGGATCCATTGCCAATATTTTTCATTGCTTTTTACATACTTAAATTCTACAATTGTTTTATCTTGAAACGCTTCAGTTTTGTCTTCAATAAACATATTACCATCTAATAATGGTATATTACATAAGTGAACGTTAAAATTTGGACTAGGTTCGGTTGGAAAGAATGGTACGGGTTTGTATTGTCTGTTGTCATATGTTATATTATCTGGATAATTACCATCTATTACATCTTGACATGGATTTATAAACCCGTGTTGTGATGGATTAAACCCTACACGCAACTCGATGGTTTTATATTGAAGCAATTGGCTATTGCTTCCAGCCATATCAGTTCCATCCTGAAATATATGATTTATTTTGTCTCGTCCGGTTTCGGTTTTTTTAGTGATTATCAAGAAATCAATCGTATTGTATTGGGGAGGTTTCCATTTAAAACTATACTTCCATGTTTTTTGATACTCCAATACTCCCAATTTACTACTTCCAACTGACTTGTCAATAGGCGTAAATATCAACCCATCCGTTTCGTAATCAAACATAGACCCATCTTCCATGCCATCTAGCAATTCTTTACAAGAACGAAACAAACTTATTTCTTCATTTTTAGCATTTCTATTGGAATAAAATGTTTTTACTTTAATATCCATGGATGGTTTTTTATCTTTCACGATAGACAAAATAGTCATTCCTTTCACAAACTTATTTAATACTTCCAATCTAGACAATCCGGTATTGTATTTCTTATCGTCAAACGACAAATTATCACGATAAATAAGAGGGTAATATCGATAGTCTTCTCCCTTTTTAAAATATACGTCGAAACATGTATACAAGTTTAAGTATTTTCCATGTTTGTCGTGAATAATATGTTCGCCATCTAATACACTGTTGTAGTATTCATTATCTTTGGTTATCAAACCTGTGTATTGTACGTTCATATTGATGTCTATCATGTAAATTTTACCTTTTTGACCTACATACAGTAATTTTCTTATCCCGTCTGCTTTATCAGTTACTGTGTAAGCAGAGTGAATATTCGGAATAGTTAAATCTTCTAATTTAGGGGCAGCATTTTCCATTTCAAGTGTAATGGACGAGGGACCAATAAAATTTCTTCTATTTTTTCTCATAGAATGTCCTTTTCTATCATTGGCAAACAATGATTCATTGGCACTTGTATTGGTTAGTTTTACAAAATTATATACAACCGCCTTTTGTTCCGTGTAAGATATAGGGTAGTTGGTTTGTTGCAATCCCGAAAGTATAATTTTGATTGCTTTATTTAATTCTTTTTTAAGATCTAAATGCATCATTGCTTTTGCTTCGTCATTTATTAATTCAACTTCAATCTCATACGTTTCTGGATTGTTAAATAAGTTGGATTTTTGAATAGTAGATTCCGGTGTATATTTTCGGGTTTGGTAGTTCCATTTTGAAGTTCTTAAAACGCTTAAATCAAACTTGAATGGAATCCCTTCTTTTTTAAACGTAAATCGTTTTATTAAACGAAATGTTTTTTTATTATTGTTCCAATTGTTAATCATGTTTCTTACTAGAGGGTATTCTCCTGCTAACCGATTTTCCGTTTTATAATTAACACGGAATTCATATTCTTTATTATCCAATGCTACCATGCGTTCCGAACCACTCTTTTCTTTGGATTGTTTTTGTAGAAACGATACATAGGGTTCTGGTATTTCTAAATTAAACGTGTTTTTTTTGCAATAGGATTTAATATTCATTAGTCCTTTTATTTCTGTTCTAATATTGGACATTCGAAGTCGGCCGGTGCGTTCATCTAAAAATTCGTTTTGTATGTTTAAATGATATTGGCCATTGGGAGTTTTACAAGTATAATTGTTTAATTTTAGTTTTTTGATAACATTATCAAAATCAATGCGTGTGATTTTATTAGCGTAATTGGTTCCAAACCGCAATTCAAATTCATCGGTTGCTTGATTGGACACGGTATACGTCCTTAAATAATCTGTAAATGATTTTGAGAAGTTATTTTTACTCATTAATATATATAAATTATATATAAATTTAATATTATTTCTATTAAATTTATATATTTCAATTTTAACATAATTAAATTACTTATAATCATGTTGTTATCCTCCGCGCACTTCATCGCAAGTTTAATCACATAATAAGTTGTTTTATTTTTTCGTATAGTTCATTTTTCGTAAATGTTTTTTTTTCGTTTTTCATAATATTTATTTTTAATAAACTACAGATTTCTTTTATTTCAACGGCTTTATAACTTCCTACAGAACGGAGAGGTTTGGTAATTGAATCTACAACCCATTTATTTTTTTTTAAATCACTTACCAACTCGTTCGTAACCTTCTCTTTGATATACAATCCATATTTATTATTTCGTTTATTAATCATAATAAATGAACTATTAAATTCGTCGATATATTCATAATACATATAATTGTCCGTATAAATTACATTGTATTTATGAACCAAACAAATAAATGTAAACAGTGCCAAATCTATACCATTGTCGTCCAATAATTTTTCTTCTAGATGTATTCTATTTAATTTCAGCGACTTCAATAATGGTTTATTACTACGTATGCTGCTTACATATTCAAATTTACGATTGGTTTCGTAATTATATAGATTATTTTTATTTAATTCGTATTCCTGTAATCCATAGTGGTGCGATACCCAACACCAAAACAACGAGTCTGTGCATTCCAATGGTGGATAAAAATAATCAGCCTTTTTTTTGGTTAACTTGACTTCTTCTATATGTTCATCTGGTTTTCGAGTTGGTTTAATAAAACAAAATGATTTTATTATATTTTTATTAGTTAGTGAATATTTATTAAGGTTCATCAATAAATCTTCTATATCGTTATTTGTTGGAGTATATACGGGTCTATGGTTAACAACCCGATTGTTATTATGTTTTTTATTATCGTATACTCGATTATTTCCATATCGGTTCCTATTTCGATGTGTATTTCTATGTGTATTTCTGTGCATAGTTTATATATATATAACCATTAAAGCATTTATGTTGTTTTATTAAAGTATTCTTTTTCAAATACTTCTTGTGTATTTTCAATCGTATTTAACATGTTTTCTTGTTCACTGATGTATTTTAGATAATTTTCTATTTCCTTTATAATTTGAACTGGTAATTTGTTTAATGACAAAAATACTCCATTGTTATTTTCAGAAAAGTTGGTATCGTGCTTCACAATAATTTCTAAAATCTTTTTATGGTGTATCTGATCTTTTTTCTCTATTACTTTTTTTAATGTTTTCAACTGTTCAGTCGTATATTTTTCATTATTTATCGTTTCAACAACGCTCATACTAATCATTATAATGGTATATGTGAAAAAATGTTTATATTTATTATATTAATCATTAGTTAATTGTTTTTTTTTGTTGTATTACGTTTGTTTTTCTTGGTAGATGACAAATCACCAATAATAGATATCTGGTCATCATTTAATTTGTATCGTATCCCGATTACCTTCGCTACAATAATATCATTTTCCTTTATTTGATTAAACTGTTCATTTTTAATATTGTGTTCTCTTGCTATAAACATTACTAATGGGGTTTCATCTTCTTTATAATATACAGCACGTACGCCAGCGCGTGTTACATTTTTAACAATGCATTTAATTTTCATATTTTCAACGGGATGGCATACCAAGCATTGGAATGATACATCAAACGATAATTTGTTTCCTTCAATTACACCTGAACTATGAGTGATAACCTCGATGGAGTTTGTTTTAATATATCCTTCTTTACTACACTTCCCTTCAAACTCTTCTTTTAAACGGACCAATATATGTTCTTTTAAATAATTATTAACGTGTTTAAAATCAACGTATAGTTTCCGAACCAATATTGATTTTGTATAAATAGACCCCTTCTTGATTGTTTTTGCTGATTTCATTATATAGTATAAATATAAATTTTTATATTTAACTATAAAAATTTATATTAAATCAATTTATTACATCAAAAATATTGTATTACCATTCTTATTTTGTTTTTTCAAGTCTATCTTTGGTAAAAGGTACACATCGTATAAAAATCCTTCTAATAAATTATAATTATATTTTTCATTGTGTTTATAGGTTAAATAGTAAGAAAGTAATGTAATCGCAATACACATTTTTTTTAAACTATTCATTATTAATGGTTGTCCTTCTTTGTTTAATTTTTTTTGTATGTTTTGATCCAACTCTTTTAATTTTTTCGATATTACTTTTTTACTTTGTCCAACGCTACATTGTTTTCCAGTGCTGTTTGTTTTCTCTCCCAATTCTTTTATTTTACTTACAATTCTTTCTCTAAACGTGTCGTAGAAGTGGATTGTTTTTTCCTTGCCGTCCTTCAATAACCATTTGTCCTTCCATTGTGATACTTTAAATGTTTCAATTAACTTTTTAATAAGGATTGATAGTCGATTGCTTTCTTCTACCCATTTAGTTTTCTTTGATTGAAGTATTTGTTTCACAAAAAAATTATATTTTCGAATGGGACTCTTCTCGTTGGGCAAGGCAATCGCTTTTTTCCCATCTACAGTTCCAATATAATATTTATCAAAATATACATCCAAAACCTGTATAATTTTTTTATCGTTAATCGTTTCGTAGTTTATCAATATACGCTTTTTAGATAAATAAGGCAATTCTTCTATCATATGATGGATTGTATACATTGCCAATAATGTAACGTCTATTCCAAAATGTTTTGTTATTTCGTTTATGACATCTTTGTATTTTTTTACCTTTAATCTGTTTGGCGTATTTAATGAATTGTTTTTTCCGATTAAATAATTGTAATTTTCTATAATATTATCTAACATTGAACTGTCGTCGCCTTTTTTTTTGTATACCGATTTTGGAATACTTAGTTTAATTTTATTGTTTTCGTATTCAATAGGGGTTTTACGCTGTAGTAATGGAATATTTTTATTATATAACTCAATTGGTTGAAACATGTAATATTCTCCTATATTTACTAATTTCCCAATACGACCTAGCATATCCTTTAAAAATTCATTTCGATTATTAATTAATATGTCCAGTGCAATATAAATCTCTTCGTCCGAGTATTTTTTATACTGGTTAATTAAAAGAAACAATTGTGTTTTATGATACAAATATCCATTTGAAAATATAAACTTTATTTTCTTTAACAATACATCTAAATTAAGAATGATAAAATAATCATTGTAAGTAGATGTGTCTATATTATCTTCATTAAATGTTGGGTCTTTATTAACATTACACGTATAATTGCATTTTCCTATTTCACAAGCAAAACTATAATCTTTTGACCTTATATCAAAGTTTTTGATAACAATACCACTTGATATTTCTATTTCAACTGTTTTGTCATATTGGATTAATTGGTTTTTGTTTAACGCACAGTCCAGAGCGTTTTCTTTTAATATACTTGAAATTGTATTGATTTTCATTGACTTTTGTTCTGCCAATCGGTACATATATAAATCAATCGCTTCCATATCATTTGTCTCGTTTAGTTGTGTTCCATACAAAAATACCTCTACGTTTCTTTCTTTAAACGGTAACAAACAATGGCTTAAATTTCTAACTCCGCGTCCGATAATTTGATTGGTTCTATTTAAATTATACCATGGTTCCATTAAATGCATTTGTCGGATGTTTTTAAAATCAAGACCTTCTGAACCTGCCTTAGAAATAATAACAACCTTTACAAATTCACCATATTTATTGCTAACATTTGTAGCATTTTTTAATTCAATCTTGTTATTGGGAGATATTGTTGGGTCTCCAGTAATCATAACATATCTTCCAAAAAACGCCTTTTTTCGTTCATTTACAAATTTAAACCGTGATTTAGCTTGACTTTTAAACATATTGCTTCCATTTGAGCGTTCAAGTCCCAATTCTTCCAACGCAAGCGCAATAGGGACACACCCTCCTTCAATAAACTGAGAATAAACCATTACCACACCTTTTGATTTTTTTATTTCAGTAATAATATTGTATATTTTACGACTATATGTTTTAATTTTTTCTTCTGAAAAAATTCTACCATAATTGCTAATGGTCGATTGTTTGTATTCGTATCCTCGTTTATTGTCTTGACGCTTCATTAATCGCATCAATCCTTCTCTTCCATACATTTTACCAATTGTGTTCACATTGTTTGTTGTTTTGTTTTCCATCAATGTTTTATTTGGGTAAACCATATTCAATAATTGAAGTGGACCGTCTATAATAGTGTATTGAATACCCTTGTTTTTATTTTTTAAGATAGGATGGTCTTTTTTAAGTCGATTGATCAACATTTCATACGCCTTTTCTTGTAAGGTTCCAGATATATTATTAATAAACAGGTCTAAGTATTGAATTGGGTTGTCTATTTTCAGTCCGTTTATTTGACTGGTTGGGTAATCCCATGTTTTGCTTTTACTAAGTAAACGCAAAGATTCTGGTCGGTTTGCAACTTCAGGCATAATATGGAACGGAAATGTAAATGGATTGTTTCCTTTTACATAACTAAAATATCCTGTACTTTTTTGAATCAATGTTTCTTTTCCGACTTCTCGTCCTTTTTTATCTACTTTTAGATTACCTTTTTTATCAAACACATCATTTTCCTTTAACATATACCTTCCGTCATTTAAGTTCATTAGATTTAATAACCATATGATTTCTCTATGGTCATTATACATAGGTGTTGCTGTTAATAATATCAACTTCGTATCTTTGGCGTATTTTACTAAATTTAAAAAATGTTCAGATGTTCGCTTCATTTTATCACCAGTTCGAATATTATGAACCTCGTCTATAACAATAACTCTATTGGAAAACTCTTTTTCAATTATGTCTATTTTATTTTTGTCTTTTAGTTCGTTATCTGTAAGTGATATATTTGCTTTTTTTATAATACTTGTAATGTAGTTAGAGAATTCTAAATAACCCATAAACTGATACCAATTTTTTATGACTTTATTTATTTGTTTTATCACCTTATCACGGGATATGTTTTTGGTAAACATTGGATTTACTTCTTCAATAAACTTATTACCAGTGCATGCTTTAATATTCCAATATCCGTCCACCAATTTTAATTTTCGTTCGTCAAATAACTGCAATTTGTAATTTTCCTGAACCACAGGACTAGCAATAACAATGATTTTCTTTGTATGTCCCATCAATTTCATGTATTTTCTAGTTTCCTCTGTAATGGAAATAGAAGAACAAGTTTTTCCAGTCCCCAATCCATGATACAATAACAAACTATTGTATGGTGTTTCAAACGACAAAAAATTTCTAACAAACTGTTGATGATTTGTTAATTCAAAATCAGTTACATTACACATTTTGTCTGAAATCTTAACTATATTTTTATAATCTTCACTAGTATATCCTTTTATCCTTGTATTATGAAACTCTTTTTTTAATGTTATTTTTTTATTGAAATCCAGAGACTCGATGTGTGGATATAAATTTTGCTCCATATTAATATATATAATATAAGATTAAACTATTGTTATATTATTGTTTAAACGATTATTTAAACAATACTATATTTAAAATTTAATATACTTATCTACTGTTACACGATATCATACTCTTTGATCAACGTGTTGACTTTTACAAGTATACTACACAATTCATTATTATATGGGCGTATATGTTTCAATGCTTTATCATACGTCAACCATTTCATATTGCTTACTTCAGTTCTTTGAAAATTAGTAGTATTGCATATTTCCTTCATATAAGCTAAATAATATTTATGTTTGTAAGTTTTATAATTGGAACCCATAAACGTCTCTTCGTAAGGAATAACATTGAGTATCATATCTAATTTATTGCTTAAAATTCCTGTTTCTTCTTGAAATTCCCGCTTGCTACATTCCACATCGGTTTCATGATATTCACGTCTGCCTTTTGGAAACCCCCATTCTGGTTCAGTCCAAGTTGTAGTACTTTTTTCAACTAAATCTTTTAAATTAAAATAGTCTGTATTGTGAATATTAACACCTTCGGTAATATGATTAAATTTTGATTTGGATACCTTTCCTTCTGTGGAATATTTCGTGTTGATGAAATCCCCCCATAACTCATACCATAATTCATCAAATGGTTTGTTTAATATATTGTTTTTTTCTTGAATGGTCATTTCATTTATTAAATTAATAATGTATGATTTATAATACATAGGGTATTTTCCACGCATAAACTCTACAAACCCCAACGTGTCTTTTCTGCAAATCAATAAATATTCTATCTTATGGTTTTTCTTACGAAAACAAATAATACCAGAACTAGTAATTGGTTTTTTACATGACCTAAAATGATGACCCGACTTCCCACAATTGGTACAAAATAAATTTTTAGCGTTATTCATTTTCTTCTATATGTTTAAAACGCTTTATTTTTATATCATTTGCTATATAAATGAGTTTAAGCAAAGAAGTATGGTTGCCATATGTTAAATTTTTTATGCTCACCATTGCTTTAAATTATCCCACCCATCCAAATGATGTAAGTAAAAAAAAATATTATGATTTTATTCAAAATTTACCTCTGTTTATACCTATGGAACCATTTGGCAATGAGTTTATTAAAACAATCGACAATTATCCAGTAACTCCTTATTTAGAATCTCGTTTGTCTTTTATGAAATGGGTTCATTATATATTTAATAAAATACAAAAAGAGCACAATATGGAAACGGAGACATTTCAAACAAGTTTAGAAAAGTATTATGACCATTATAAACCATCCAAACAACAAGACAAAGACTACTACCATTTAAAACGAAAGATGATTCAAATGTCAGTGGTATGTATGGTTATCGCTGTTGCTGCTTATTTATACAATAAGTAATACATATAAAATATCATCATTTATATAATGGGGATAGAGAAATGGATTTTTATAATAACAGTTTTATTGATTTTTGATACATATCATGATGGAGAATATTCAAAATGGTTTTTAACTAAAAAAAAATACTTTAAAATAGCAACCATAGGGTTTGTTGGGTTAAGTTTGTATGTTTTTATTAAGAAATACCCGGTATCTTCGCAAAAACTACTATACCATGGTTCAAATATTGTCAAGTATTTACCGATTGATCCTAATACCCGTGATATGATAACTCCGATATTTGATTTAACCAATTCCAATAAAATAATCGAAAATTTAACCAGTAGTCCTCAAACAAAACGTATGATAAACTCTGGATTTGGAAGTTCAAAACGTAGTGTTAGTGAAACAAAAAAAAAATATGTAGCGGCCCAACAAAGTTGGAAATGTGGATATTGTGGCGAACAGTTGGATGAAACATTTGAAGTCGATCATAAAGTTGATTTACAATATGGAGGATCGAATCACGTAAGTAATTTAGCAGCCGTATGCAGAAGATGTCACGCAAAAAAAGGGGTGATGGGTCGTCTTTGAGAATTGATTTTAAGTGTTTGTTTTATAGATTATTTAATATAAATAATATATAAAATACAATAAGTTTATGGCTGAATCAAAAAAAGAAAGTAAAACTGAGTATGAGTTAAAAATACAAAAAGAAAAGGAAAAACAAACCGTTGTAATTGCGTCACTTTCAGCAGTAGGGGGTGTTATTGCGCTTATTCTTGCATTAAATAAATCGTTAAGAGATACAGTTAAGGAATGGGGACAATTAAAATGGAACATGCTTGCCGAATTCATGAAAAATTGGTGGGGATGGTTCAGAGGAAATATCAATGTATCCAATAATTCTAATGTAATTGAAAACTCTAAAATTCTGACCTTTTTAAATAGTTTTTTTCATTTTCGCGATAAAAACAATCCCGTAAATCGATTAAGTTCAATTATGTTTGTATTGGGAATAGGTGTTGCGGTTGGATTAACATTTGTGTTTGTTACATCAATCGGAACCCCTTATACCAAATACAATATTATATTTGCGATTGTGTTGTCTTTGTTAGCAATTGTAATTGCCGGGTTTTTTTATATACGACTTAAAAACAAGGATGGGTTGTTTAAAGGCAATGCGGTTGGAATTTGGGGACAATTAATAAACATTAAAAACATCTTAAAAGAAAACCGACTTAAAATCGCGAGTATCGTAATGGTGTTAATAGGATTAACCATTGGAGCAGCAATTGCTTTACAATCCGAACGCTCTGCTATAATTAGTTTAAGCACATTAGGTGTATTTGCGGGTATTGTTGCTATGTTTATGGTTTATACTGTCATTGTGAATTCATCTTTTTTCGAAAAAATAAAACAGTTTACCCCATTGTTGTTTTTATTTAACTTAATATTTATTATACCTTGTATAATTTCCATAGCAATAAGTTGGATAACTGAACAAGTTAAAAATACTCCTAGTTTTGTGTATACAGTATTATTGGCAGAACTGGTGATTATTTTGCTCTATTTTGTTATACCTTCGATTAACCGTCAATTTTATTTTAATTTAACCAATAAAAAAAACAATGCCGATGAATTAAATGAAATAATGAAAATCAATCAACAGCGCAAGGAAGATTTACAGAAAAAAATAGTGAAAATTCAAAAAAAGTTTTTTAGAAAATCGCATAGTGAAAATGTCATTAATATGAACAGTCAAGGTATAGAAGACACTTGGATTGAATTGATTGCGTTATTGACCAGTGATAAAGAACTAGCAAAAAATCGATTAATTGAATTGGAATTTTGCTATAATGGTGAAGAAAAGGAAAATTGTGATAAAATAATAAATGAAACAGTTGATTATTTAACTAAATATAACGAGAAAATCATTGCGATGAATCAAGAAATATCAGTATTAAAAACAGAAATATCGCCAAAAGAAGAACTTTTAGATACAACTGGCGAATCAGAAAACGAGTTGGAAACGCCCACTATGAAGGCAGTAAAAGACGCGATTATTTTACAGATGAACCCCGTGTCTCTTAAAACAACAACCACTCCAACATCTGTAGACAAAATCAATATATTTACCAACATAGCAAACCAAACCAATTATTCGTACGGGTTGTCGTTTTGGGTATTTATTCACCCGCAATCAGGTAGTATTAAACAATGTAACAATATTATTAACTTTGATGGACGCCCTCAGGTTATGTATTGTCCTACCTATAATAAAATACCAACCGGGGATGTTGTAAAATATAAACAAAATGGAAATGATGAAATTATACGTGCACGAGTAGTAAGTTCTGAATTGGTTTCAAATAAGTATGTTGTGTATAAATTAAAAAACATAACAAGTGATGAAACCTATGAAGGCGTTCATCATTCCGAAATACAATACAATTACCCTTACAGCGTATTAAAGTTTGTGTTGGGTTCCTCTACGGAGAGGGACGTAGAGTATACATTACCCAATCTAAAAATGCAGAAATGGAACAATATTGTTATCAATTATATTGACGGAACATATGATTTGTTTGTGAATGGCGAAATGGTGAACAGTTTCCAAGGAGGCATGGAGGAATTTAAATACAATGATATCACAATAGGAGAAGAATTTGGTATAAGTGGAGGAATCGCAAATATAGTATATTACAAAAATTATTTAACAAAAGACAAAATAATATCCAACTATAACTTATTGAAAAACAAAAGTCCTCCTGTTATAAGCAAACTTTTAAAAGTATAAATAAATCAATGAAGTATATATAATTTTCTAACCAATAATTATACTATGGATTTCAAAAAAATTTTGTTTGGAGCAGTAATTGTTATTGTTTTATATATATTTTACACGTCTGTATTTGCGGATAAAAGTAAAAACGATTTAGTAACCATGCACGATGGAATGAAAAATGAACTTAGAATAAACTCTGAAAAGTTATCTGTAAGTAGAAGCGTTAATTACACATATTCGTTTTGGATCTACATTAATGATTACAACAAGTTTTACGGAAATGAAAAGGTTATATTAAAACGTTCTGCTACGCTAGGCAAAGAAACGGTATTTCCCAAAATAAGTTTAGGAGAAAATCAAAATGATCTGCATTTTAAAGTAACTACTGGACAAACATCTTCAAACACAACAGACCATGAAATCGTTGTAAACAATATTCCACTTCAAAAATGGAATCATATCGTTATGACTAAATCAGGAAATACAATTGATATTTATATTGATGGAAAGTTGGTGAAAACAAGTATATTATCTAATACAGCCAGTAGTGTCGTTGATGCGGATATTATTATCACCCCTAAACCAGAAGGAGCATCTGGTGATTATGGATTTGCGGGATATTTATCCAAGGTAAATTACTTTCCCAATGCTATCAATACACGTGAAGCATATCAACTTTACAAGGAAGGATACGGTTCTGGTATGTTAGGAGACTTTTTCAACCGGTTTAAACTTAAATTTGCTTTCTTACAAGACAATCAAGAAAAAAGCAGCATTATATTGTAATTATTATACATGATAATTTACAACTATAACCATTCAATTATACTATTAAATCTCTATAAGAATTTTACATTTTAAATATGTTAATTTCTTATAATATTATATATAAATACAGATGTCATATGAAGCACCAGCAAATCCCATACAAAATATTGTAAATAATGTAAATCCTATTGAAAAAGCACAAAATGTAGCACAAAATACAGGACAAGCAATTACGTCTGCTGTAGGCAACTTAAAACAAACAACGGGTGAAGTTTTTGATTCATTTAGGAACAATCGTTATGTTTCAGGAACTGCTGATTTTTTGGAATCCAACTCAGCTATTGCTAAAATTGCTTTTTTGTTGATGGTATTAATTGCCTTTACGTTTGTATTACGTATAGCAACGAATATTATACAACGTTATTTTTCTCCTTCGTCCAATCCTATTTTAATTAATGGGTTAAAACGTGGAAATCAACCCGTTACAATTAACCAGCATCCAAAAGATAGTGGGTCAGTAACCATCATGCGGTCGAAAAACGAATCAGGGGGTGTTGAATTTACATGGAATACATGGTTGTTTATCGAAACAGTTAATGATTCATATCAACATGTATTTCATAAAGGAGACTCTCAACAAGGAAGTAGTATGACAAGTAAGGTCAACAATGGTCCTGGATTATATATTCGAAAAAATCCGGGAAATAATGGAGCCGAGTTACTAATCATTATGAGTTCATTTAAAAATCCCGAAAGTGCGAAAATTGAAATATCCAATATTCCTCTTCAAAAATGGCTTAACGTAACCATTCGAGTCAAACATCAAAATTTGGACGTGTATGTAAACAATAATATTGTTCATCGACATATATTTGAAGGGTCTCCACCTAAACAAAACTATGGAAATGTTTATGTAGCACAGCAGACTGGATTTGACGGTTTAATTTCAAACCTTCGATATTTTAATCGTGCGATTACTGGCGTGGAAGTATCAAATATTGTTAAGAAAGGAGCTAATCTTAATGCGGCTGATGGGGATTCAATGTCTATCAATCCACCATACCTTTCTATGCGATGGTATTTGCCAAAGACAGAGTAATTAATTGAATATTAATGAAACAAACATATTATCATAACATATTTATTATGACAATATATAAACAAAATATGTATGAACCTTACAATAATTACCGTAAATGTGGATTAATACAAAGTTGCATAGAAGGAAACACTTTATTGGATTCACATACATCGTCTTTACCAATTTCAACACATCGACGATTACCATTTTCATTGCCTATATAACAAAACGCATTTTTCTTACTTTTAATGGTATTATTGGTAGAAGCATCGACCTTTCTACTACCACTAACAGGTACATTTTTCTGTGGTTGGTTTAATCTCTTACGTATTTGACTTTCAGGTAGATTAATTAACTGTGATGCGCTACCTTCTGTTACATCCAAAGCAATTTTACCTCCAGTCACGGTATTTGTCAATGTTTTTTTGGTTCCTTCTGCTCCTTTTAAAAGAGATATACCTAAATATTTACCAAATATATCAGTGCCTTCAGACAAATAAGTAAATATATTTAAACCCATTAATGCCAAAAACAATACTGAAAATACGATTCGAATATAAAACCAAACACTTTTACTAGTAACAGATGTTTCTACAATGGTTGCTGATGGGGATAAAGATGGGGTGATAATATCACTAAGATTATTTTCCATATACAAATAGGTCATATAAAATAAATAAACTTATAACAAATATAGTATTTTTAATATTATATTTGTTGTAAAAATATACAACGATAATTTAGCATCCACATTTGGAGTCGGCACGATTGATAATCATACGCATGATGTATGGACTTTTACCAACACGACTTGGTACACCGGCTTTGCTGTTACCACCGGTGGTTCCGTCGTCGGCTCGTTTAGCACTGTAATATCTTGGTCTGTAAGAAGGCATTATATATTAAATATATATTTTTTTTTATGAACGCGGTATTAAATTTGTCAAACTATTCATTTTTTCCAATCTCTCAATTGTTTTCTCTAAATTTCCAGAATTATAACTATTGTTAAACAAATAGTCTGTTTTAGGTCTTATTTCATTTATCTTAATTTGTTTGTAAATGATATTAATCTTTTTCTTAATTTCTTCAATTAATTCTGGTTTACTTATTATTTTAACAGAATTGTCAACATATTCAGTTAACATAGCAATACTATAAAACATTAAATACTTTCTTTTTTTCTTTACTCCAGGGGAATATTTTAAGCAAAATAAGGTGTTTATTGAAGAAATTATTTTATACATACCACTGCTTTTTTCCTTTGCTGTTTTTAATATCAAATCCCATATAATCCAAACAACATCTTTCTGAAATTGTGGTTGTACATTATATGCTCTTCTAGTTCCATAAAATATTAACTTGTTTTCACGTTTAGACAATGCTTCAAACCCTAAAATCCACTCTATCCAATAAATACATTTGGTCATGTTTTTAATTTTTTTGCTTAAATTGTATGCTAATTCATTTATAGCAATAAATAATTCCTTTGGATCTTCTTTGTGAATATTGGATTGACCATATTCTAAACTGTCTGCATCTAATTTATAGGATATTCGTAATATGTTGTATTCTTCTACTGGTATTTTTGGAACATCAAACGAGTTTTTCTTTCTAGACAAGCACATCACACACATGATTTCGGCAAACATTTCTCGAATTTTTTGATTGTTTCGCATTTTGATTTCACTATCTACGTAACCATTATTTAGCATATCTCGAAAAAAAGTAAGTCTTAGTTCTAAGTAAATGGAAATTTTAGGATTTCCAATATGTATATGTTTTCCAATCAATAGTATAATTATCTCCCATAAATCAATAAAATGTCCACTGCATATAAATTCAGCACTCCAATAGCATGATTCCTCTAATTTATTGTATATAATCGCATTTATTAACTGACGCTTGACATCGCTTTTTTTAAACTGTGAAAATGTTATCCCTGAAAACTCTTTTTGCATTCTTTTATCGTTAATATCATTTTTGTTCATTAATAATTACATTTCATATAAAAAAAATACCAATAATACATATATGGCGAACACATTTGTTAAATTTTTCAATAAAATATTTAAATCATTAAGAAAACTTCCTAAACTATTTGTTAAAATGCCCTTAATTCAAAAACTTCTTATTTTACTTATAGTTGCTTTTGTAATTAGTTCTTACATGTTTAACAAAAAAGAAGGATTTGAACAAGCAAGTGAGTTTATGGTTAAAAAAGGAAATGATGTTTATGATGATTTTTATTGTTCTATCTATGATGATTTGGTATACGACGACCTTAAAAATGATTATGAAGTGATTCATTTAAAACGAACTGGTAAAATCGATGAAACTTCAAGAGTATTGGACTTAGGATGTGGAAGAGGTCATCATGTTAGTTATTATACAGGAAAAGGAGTAGAAATAACTGGATTGGATATATCCCCTAGTATGATTAAACTAGCAAAACAAGAACATCCTAAATGTGATTTTAAGGTCGGTGATATACTAGATTCTTCAAATTTCCAATATGGAAGCGCTAGTCATATTATTTGCTTGTATTTTACTATTTATAATATAGAAGACAAGACTAAATTTTTTAAAAATTGCTTTGATTGGTTGAAACCTGGTGGCAAGTTAATTGTTCATTTGGTAAATCGTAATAAGTTTGACCCAATATTAAATGCGGCAAACCCTCTTTCTTTAGTAAATGCGCAAAAATATGCCGATTCTCGTCTTACTAAATCGGTTGTTAAATTTAAAGACTTTTTATACAAGGCATCATTTGTTCCAGACAGTGAAAATGATATGGCTTACTTTTACGAAACGTTTAAGGACGATGCTACCAAAAACACTAGGAAAAATGAACATATGCTTTATATGGAGTCTCAGCGTGATATATTAACCAAAGCAAAAAGCACTGGATTTATTATGCAGTCAAAAATAGACATGGTCGGTTGCCAGTATGAGTATCAATACTTGTATTTTCTTCAAAAACCCGAATAGGTGTTATTCGTCGTTTTTTTTAAAATTTATTTATTACTAACATATAATGAATAAATTTATGACGCTTAAATATATGACATTAGGGGTAGTCATTTTCTATGTATTGTTTAATATTTATTTTAAGTTGTATTATCCATTTTGGTCTAAACAACCCATATTCTACTACCATGATATTAGGAACTTGTTTTTTCCGGTTGGGATTATAGAAACATCTCTCCCTAATGTTTCCAACAAATTGCTTAAAACAATTGAATATAAAGAAGCAAAAACATTAACTAAACAAGAGATAACCAACTTGACTAATTTGTTAAGCAATAATTATATGCCAGATTATCATGAACAGTATGTGCCAACTAATAATGATGTAATGGACCATTTATTGTTTAAAAATACACCCTCTAATGTATCGTTGTATTACGATAACTTGTATGGCAATCTAATCGGCAGTATGACATCCACATACAAAACATTTATAAAAAAAGGAGCACAATTACAAGTCGGTTATGTTGACAATTTATGTGTAGATAAAAAACATCGAGGTAAAAATATCGCTGGACAACTTATACAAAACCATTATGTAAGGGAGAGATATCAACATAAAACGGCAGTATATATGTTTAAACACGAAGGTATTTCAAGACCGTTTGTCCCATTAACCATTTACAATACATATTTTTATAATCTTGAATCATTTGATAAAATATTAGTTACTCAAAAACATGTAAGTAGTATATTGGTTAACAAGGACACCTCTCATTTGATATATGATTTACAGACATCCTTAACAAAACACATTAATGGTATAGGAAAGTCAAGTCAACCTGCTTCATTTAAATTTCAGTGTGTTATTATGGACGAATTTGAACATTTAATTTACTTGATTAATAAAAAACATATTTACGTGTTTTGTTTAATAGAACATGGGGTACCTCTTGCTTTTTACTTTTTCAAAGATATATACACAACATACAACGGAGATAAATCCATCGAATGTTTTTCAAGTATAAAAATTCAACCTCTATTAGACGATAATATGTTTTTGTTAGGGTTTTATTTAGCAATTGATCATTTTAAAACGATTGATAAATATATAATTTTATTATTGGAAAACATATCAGATACTCATTATTTACTGAAAAACATTAAACAATATCCATACCATGTATCAAAATACTATTATTATATGTATAATTATGCTATGAAACCAATTAGTGCTAAACACATCGTTATTTTATAAATAAACAGTAATACTTTGATACTATAAGTTTATTTACCGTGTATATTTACCTGCTTTGGCAAAACTATCAACTACAAAGATAACAAATACTCCTAAAAACATATACAAAATTAGTTCTTCAGTAACATTGTTTGTTTTTTCATCTTTATTTTCTTCAAGTAAGTGAATCATATAATTAAGTTTCTTCATCAAGTCATCTTTGGACCCATGTATATTTGGAACACTTGTTGTATTTTCATAATATGGAATATAATTGTTGTAATATTGCTTTATTTGTTCATCAGAAACATTGATATTATTAAATGACTCTGGTGAAACACCAGCGTCTACCTCTTCTTCTTGTTTGTCATTAGGGAGAGATGTTAAAGCGGGGTTAGGCGGAGGGTTAAAATCTGCTAAACTATCGTCATCATCATCTTCCCCTTCGTTTTTATAACCACCCATTGAATTTAGGAAATCCATTGCCTTTTTACTTGGCTTTGCTTTCTTTTTTATGGTTTTGTTTTTCCTTTTTTGTGGTTGAGGTTCTATATTTTCATTATTAGACATAAATTCAGAAAATCCTAATTGACTTGTCATACTTATAAAAAAAGAAGATTATTTTTTATTTGTTTTTATTTATATATAATGAAAAAATATGCAAATATAGTTTTACTAGCAATATTAGCCGCTTTGTTTTACAAAACACCGTCGTTTTTAATTGAAAGTGTCGGCAATCCTATGGGAAACCTATCGTGGATGGTTATTATTTTCGTAGTTTATCAAATGATAGATAGTGTTAGTGCTATTATTTTAGCAATTATAATGATTACCCTTTTACATCAATCGACAACCGAAGGATTTGAAGGTAAAGAAGAGGAAAGTGAAAAATCTCCAGAAGAAGAAATCGCTGAAATGGAGGAAAAAGAAATGAAAAAGGGAGCGTCGGATAAGATGAAAAAGACTAAGAAGGAGAAAAAGTCTAACAAAGAAGTAGTAGAAGAAGAAGAAGAAGAAGAAGTACCTGTTAAGGAAGGGTTTGAATTAATAAAAAAAACAGAAAAAGAATGTGAAACATACGACAAAGAAGGATTTACAGGTTTTACCGAAATATTGAAAAAATTTAAAATACCAATAACAACAACCAATACAACTGATTTAGACAGAGAATTGAAGGCTTCGGCAGAACGTTCTACCCTTGATTCAAGTAAAGAGTTTTAAGTGTTAAACAATCCCTAAATAAAACAGTAAAAAATGATAAACATTTATCTATAATAAAACATTTTATCAAACTATATTAAATAAGATGATTCAAAAAATTAATGAAAATTTAGCGTCTCTCAATAACAGCAAATTTTTTGCTGGTTTAGTAATGATTATGCTTAATATTGGTTCAAAATATATTACCATTGAATTAAGTAAAACACAAGAAGAATACCTTAAAAACCACGTAGCAAGACAGATACTTATCTTTTCAATATCGTGGATGGGAACCCGTGATATTCTAATGTCTCTGGCACTTACTGCTATATTTGTTGTTATGACGGAATTTTTATTTAATGAAAATAGTCAATTTTGCGTTATTCCATTGGAATATAGAAAATACAAAGATGTGCTTGATTTAAATGGAGATGGTGTAGTAACTCCAGATGAAATAAAAAGAGCAGAAGAGTTGCTTAAAAAGGCAAAACAACAACACGTTAATACGGGTATGTTAAAAACGTTAAATCAGTTTAAAACATTGGTTTAAACATCTCTCCCTGTTTACATTTTTCAATCAATAGATTAAAATATATTTTAGTTAAATAATCTAACTAAAATATAACTAACTAAATACAATTATGAGCGCAAGTAACGTTTTAAAAAAAGACAATGTTATTACATTAATAAATACAGAAAGAAACAATGAACGAACCATTGGTATTATTGAAACCAGTGTTAAAAAACAAGAAACCGATAGAATTCATGATAGTAACGCAATTGATCATGAGTTTGAAAAACGCTTGTTTATCGATACAACAGACCCAATATCATATGAATACCTAAATCAAACACGTTTTAGTAAACTTGTATCCGACAACGTTAAACGAGTTCTTGTTTATAATACTGATGAACAAGACGCCGAATCCAATTTTTATGATGTGGAAGGTAATTTAGAAAGCAAACAAATTGCTTTAACCAACTCCAACGACCAAAACGTAATATTATACGATGATTATGTTAAAGAAACATTTCTACATAGTGATAAAAATAATCCAATTGATTATTGGTACAAAGCAACCATTACAGGAAATGATGGTATCCAAAAATTTTCCATTGAATTTGATGATGGAGAGACAATAAACGAAATCGAGGCAAAATACATCAGGAAATTAGATGAAGTATACGATACTCGTACTATTGTAATATTAACAAAAAACAAAGGATTAAACACATTATCAAATCTATCCCGTGACCAAAACAAAAATATACAAGGTGTAAAAAATAATACGGTTTATACGGTTTTACAGTCTAGTGACGTGGAAGATATCAATGCAATGAAAAAAATTAAGAAAAAATATGACAATGTATTATCAAAACGAACAAGTAAAACCAAGTACAATCTAAAATGGTTTTATAAAACCAATTATTCTGGTTCAAGGTATTTTCCTCTTAAAATATCCAATGTAGAGTTGCTTTCTGAAGCAGACAAATATGCACAAGTAGATAAATACACCGAATTAAAAGAAGGGGATATCGTAAAATACAATTATCCATCTCATCCCAACCACAATCTACTTGCTAAAGTAACAGGCATTCGCGAAGACCCCTTAAATAAACGTAATTATTACGACCGGAAAAAATACATTTACTCTATTCGATTTGAACCATTTGAAACATATATTGATCCGGCCGAATTAAATGAATATCAAGAAAAGTATGAAAACATAACAAACACAATACCAAATGTCACAACTGATAAACTTTTAAAGTTTAAGTATGTTGAAAAAGAACATTATGATGTAGATATCAATAAGTTGCTTAACGATGGCGTAAAACTGAATAATTTCAATAATGTTATTTCAGAAAATACATTGGAGCGTCTACGAAAAAACACAAAATTTAATTTGGATTTTATACTGGCAAAATATCAACCTGTATCTAATGTAAAAGACTTAAACAAACTTATAAAACCAAACAATACAACTACATACTCTATATCTCACTCGCCCAACATTCAAAAAAGACCGTCAGGACTTTTCTTTGATACTAAAATACGACCACAAGAAGACAACAAAAATAAAATAGTTGATGTCGATATTTACGTGGATTTAACACTGTTTCAGTCTAAGATGATAACCGAAGAAGAATGGAACAAAAAACCTCTTGTTGGCAAATTGGGAAATATATTGGGTGAGCAAATAAAAAACAGTTATGCTGGTGTGTTAAATTGTCCAAATCGATTTGATAAACTTAAGACAATTATGAAAGGCATAGCAAACAAAAAGTGGTTTATAGATTTAGACGCATCAGAAGACAACCTAATTAAGCAATCATTTAATAAAACTGCTAAAAAAATAAAAGAAGTAAAGAAAACAATAAATGATATGGAAGATGAGAAAATGGAAATCTCTACCGAGATAAAAAATTCTCAATCAATGGAAAATCCGGATAATTCGTATATTGCTGAGAAACAAGTTGAATTGGGGGAAAAAGAACAAGAGATTAAAACGATAAATCGACAACTTATTGAACTAGAATCTATTTTAAAACAGAAGGGGGGAAGAAAAACTAGACGAAACAAAAACAACAATAAACCAATTAAACGAAAAACAACCCATAAATCAAAGACTATGAAACGACGAAATCATAAAATCAATAAAACAAGAAAGAAGTGTAAATTATAATGTAATATAATAAAATGTGTAACATAACACTTTATTATACCTTATATTGAATCACAATAGGCATCTACATCATTTTTTCGAACAACATTTCTACTTACGTCCAATAAATGTTCTAATTGCTTCACCCTATCTTCCAATAATTTAACATGTTCTTCTTCGTGTTGTATTTTATTATCCAAGTTATGAATACTGATATCGTAATACCAATTATATAAAAAAGACGCGCTATTAAATGTTAATTTTGTAGCGTGATAAGCTACATCAATTGCTTCATATAATAAAAATCCTAATACCATAGTTGTATAGTGTATAAAATATATTTATATTTATAATTATATTTTGTAATATATTGTATTGTCTCGTATTTAATGTTCATGTATTAGTATACTGATTAAATACCCAAGTTAACTACATTGCGGTTGGACTTCTTTCGCTTGCTTTTTACCATCTTGTTTTTCTTAGAAGACAAATCCATAGATTGGATTTCTTCTAATTCCTGTAAACTAATGGTACTTCCATCTTTTGTACCTTCATTGATATTAATTGTTTTGGTTTTCAATCCAGCAAGAATGTCTCTTAAATCTCCTGGTCCCTTCATTTCAGCACGAGCACTTCCATAATTTGAATCCATGTTTTCAGCATCATTAAATACTGGATTTCCACCTCTAGCCGCACTAATATCTGGTCGTGAAATACTTACCTTTTTGTTTTGCCTAGGAGGATTTCGCTTCATTTCCTGTGTAGGACCAGGCGGAGATCCACGTGGGGGGATAACTGGTGGAGGAGGCATACTATTGTTGTTTCCACCCCTAGAAAAATCCGACATAAAGTTACCAAAACCAGGATTACTTTCTCCCATTGTATTTACCGCTGCCTGTGTAAACTGTTGCATCAATTCAGGATTCTGTCTCATAATATCGTCCATTCCAGGCATTGATGACTTAAACATCGTATTGGTCATATGAAGCATCAACCCACTGCCTCCCAACATAAACAATAATTTCAACTCTGGAGCAACCTTTGTTTTACCACCATATTTTTGATGCAATTCGCCAAATACCTCATCGTATTCGTCCATGTTTTCATTGACTGCTTCAGACCACCCATCCAACTTTAAATCAAAAGGGTCAAACTTATTATTTAAAAACTCGACTCCTGAAATAAATGCCATCAGCATCTTAGATTGAAACTTTTTACTGTTGTCCTTTTCTCGCTCTGATTTAATCATTTCGTATTCTCCTTTCATTTCATCCAAACTACTATCCATCGAATACTTTTTACTCAATGTAATTCCTTTCTTTTCCAATGCCTCCAATTTCCGCAAATAACTAAACTTTTCCTTCAGCAAATCTTTTCCAGTTAGTCGGGGTTTTTCGGGAACCCTTGTTTCTGGATTCACTGGAATATCGGTAAAACTTTTAAATCCATCACTGGACTGTGTTTTCCCTAAATTTCCCATCAACGATGGACCAGTTCCATTGGAAATACCAATATCATTCAAAGATGTAGAATCGATGTTTAATTTGATTGGTGCGTCATCCGAAAGATTGGACACGGCGTTTAACAAAAAATCTCCCTTACTAACAGAAATATTACGATCACGTCCGTCACCAATATCAATGTCTTCCAAATCATTGATTTCTGACAATTTAATGTCAGATTTTTGTTCACTTGACTTATTTTGCTTACTCGGATTCATAAGCATTTCTGCTCCTGGTCCAAAATTAACCGATTTTTGACCACCGCTACTAATTGGAACAACGGTTGGACCCGGCATTACTTCTTCTGATAATTTAAGTTCAATACTCATACTTATGTTTTATCTAGAACTTTTAATTTTAAGTAATCCGCACTATTATTTAATTATTACGTATTTAATATAATAATTAAACTAATTATACAACGGTTATTTATTGTTATTTTTTATTGTTAGATTGCATCTTAAGTGTAGAAATAAACCATTTTCCTTGCAAATAACAATCTGCCAAATCGTCTTTTTTTTTATGTTTACTGAAATGTTCAAACCAAGATGAAATTTCACTGTGTGTATTTAAATCCCCTAGAGTATATTTTATACCTGCTTTTTTCCGCTCACTATAACACGTTTTTTTCCCATTCCCAACCATTTGATTTAATTTATTCGAAGCACTAATCATTTCAATGTCTTCGATTCCCTGTTCGATAAAATGTTGAGTTATCATTCCTTGTAATGTTTTCATTCGCAATGCCAATGGACCTATTTGATTTTCAATAATAACCTTATCCACTTCTTCATAATTAAATGTATCTGTGAATTTTTCCTTTAAAGCAATACCATAATCCACTAAACTAATAGATTTGGTTTTTTTTATCACAACAGGCATTAAATAATTATTAATTAACTCCTTTTTGATAGCATCCAATAAAACCGATTTGGTATGTTTTTTAATAGAAGGGTCTATGGATATGTTATATTTTTTTATATATTGTTTTAATTCCGAAACCAGTCGTTTGTCCAATTTTTTTATATTTAATTCATCGGTTGGAACTGTATGACTGCTTTGTTTTGCGTGTGTTTTACAGTAATAGGTTGTATTTTTAAAATACTTTGCCTTTTTATTACATTCCTTATTATTTTTCATCAAGCATTTACAAATATATTTGTTTGAATCTGTTAAATTTATAACATTCCAATCTATAATTTTATAATTTAGATTATTGTTTATATAACCAGAAGAGTCATTCGTATTTACTTCCATTAAACAATATGCTAAATTCTTCATTCCAACATCTATACTAATTAATTTCATTTATATTATAATTATTATAATCTATTGTTTTAAAATTATAATAATTTAATTACTTTATTTACATATTGGTAATTTACTAAATTATTTACCAGCACGTTGTTTTAATAATTCTTCTTGTGTAACAAATGGAGCAGTCATTTTACTTTCCAACTGTTTTCTAGACAAGTACAGATTTTTTAAATCTGTTTTTTCATAACCAAATGGAGTAGTTGAATCGGACATACTTTTAAACAGATACTTCCCATGTGCTACTACATCCGAAAATGTTTTTACATTGGAACATCCTTGAGATGATTCCATGTTTTGAGACATAATATCCAACCCGTTATTCATTAGATACTGTCTGTAATCATAATTGTTTGCGATTCCAACACTTTTCTGTAGTTGATTGTTGATATCACAAGCAGTTTCATTCTCCGTATGAATTCGTCCATCGCTCATCATTGCTGGAAAATCAGAATAAATATTATTTGAACCCTTATAACATGTGCTCCAACTCATTATTAATATATTATATTATGATATTTTATTAAACCATATTATGATATTTTTATAAACTAAATTAATGAATGTGATTATTGGTTCAATAATTCAAGTAGTTCTTGTTTCTTTTTCCCCTTTGTTTCAAATCCCTTACTCTCGCAATACTTTCTTAATTCTACTTTACCCATACTAGAATAATCTTCTACCGTTTCTTCTTCTAAATTTTCATCTAAATCATCCATATCATCAAGTCCATCTTCTTCGGACGATGCAACATGTTCAGCCATATCATGAAGTCCGTGTGGAGAAGTCAACTCCAATATTTCTTTACCCGCTAGGTCACCCTCATCTACTTCGATATCAACCGTTGATTCTTCGTCTTTAGGTTCCAATGTCATCATTACTTTGGGTTCTTCTTCTTCTTCTTCTTCTTCTTCATCATCTTCTTCCCCACTACTACTTTCTTCATCACTGCTATCGTCTTCATCATCCGATACTACTATTTTTTCATAATCTGTTTGTCTGTCGCCGGCCATTTGTACATGAGAATCTCCATGAGATAATTGTCCGTGACTTTGTATAATTTGTATTAATGAGTTAACTTTATTTTCAAGACTATTTACTCTTGACTTTACATATAAATAAATCAATATAGTTGAACATAACGTCAATCCTACTGATAAAACAATTTCTTTACTAAACATAATTTTATATCAATACATATATTTAATCATAAATTTTAACGAATCAAATGGTTTTTAATATTTGCTTAGCAGCATTAACAATAGTATCCGGATAATCCAATTGCCTTAAAACGGATATCCCACCACGTATACCAGATATTCCTAAAATCATTTTGTAAAAATAAGTTAATGTATCATTTTCTTGATCGGTTTTCATATGGCAATTTTCTATTCGTTTTTCATGTTTGAGTAAGTTACATATTTTCATGAAGTGTGTTGTTAATACAAATGATACATTGTTGTATTGATTGATATACTTTAAATATGATGTAGCACTAGAAATAGCCTCGTATGGATTGGTTCCAGAATATAATTCATCAAATACACAAAAATGTCTTTCGTTTGGATGTTTTTTTATGGTATCTAATATAGATTTGCATCTTCTCACCTCTGATTGAAACAAACTATCTCTACTACAATTGTCCGGTATGTTTATATAACAGTGAAAATGCCGATATGGATTAATAATACCGCTATCAAAATACCCATAACCAATACGCTGACTTAATAATATGTTTACAATAACTGACTTTAATATTGTTGTTTTTCCAGCTGCGTTTGGACCAGTTATGATTTTATTTTTGCTAAAATCAATATCGTTTTTCACAGGAACATCCTTAATACACGGATGATATATAGAATTAAAACTACATTTGTTTTTCTTTGTATACTTTATTTTATGTATGGTTTTTGTTTTAATTTTGCTTACCAATGACTTTAATATATCAAAGTACCCATGAAATCCCAAAGAATAAGTCATAACATCGTCTACTTCAGTTGAATCATATAACTCATAGAAGGTTTTCATTATTTTACCAGGATTGGAACAGTATTTGTAATCCATGTGTTCGCTTACAAAATCGAATTTTTTGTACAATTCTGCTGTTTTTTCCCTGTATTTATTCAATGTCTGTATAAATCGCCCTTCGCGATTATAACCATATTCTTTTAATTTGCAATATTTAATTTTATTACTAAAATAATCATAGGACTGAATGGTATAGTTTAAATATTCTTTGGTTAAATTGAGATTTTGCTGAATTTCAAACTGTGATTTATAAAACTTGTAGCAAGATATAAAATTTTGATATAAATTATAAAAATACATCGATACAAACATAATACATTGAAACTTTTGCTGTATTGTTCCATTGTTAAAGTTTATAATCATTTTACCTAATGAATTGTTGCTTAATACATATTTCAATCCCTCAAAATAATTTGAAAATGTCATATTTTCATTATTACTAACTGTTCTCATCAATAAAAATGGTAATATAAGTAATAACACCGGTGTCATTACCTGTAATAATGGAGACAATAAATTTAAAATAGTAAGCCATGTCAAAAATATGGTAGAATAGTTTAAGTAACTAAAACGCTCAAACTCTAAATACTGATATGTTTCTACAAAATTACGATTTGATTTGATATTCATCCAAAACTCAGTCATATTATTAATTATATGCTTATCGAACATAATGTCAGATGAATGTTTCAACAACTTTTGTGTTTCCTTTAAATACCTTGTGTTAGTAGAATATTTACTGGCAAAATTTGGTAGTATTTCCTTTCCTACTTCAGTTTCCGTATCTACTAACATGTTATAAACACTTTCACTTTCTTTATCTTCGCTTTTAATCAGTTCTAAATCTGCCTTAACATGATTTTCTATACGATGAACTTTTTTACAGTAATCAATTGGTTGTTTAAATATCTGGTTTAATACCAATTTATATTTGCTATCGGTTTCATTTTCTTTTTCCAGTACGGAGTTGTCTATTTCTAAAAAGTTATTAAACATAATATTTATAAATACAAGTTATAAATATGATGATATTACAACGCAAACAATAATATATTTACTTATTATTTATTTAGGTTGATTTTAAGTGTTCAGTAAAATCTGCAGGCATTTCGGCGATTTCAGTATGATAATAATCCGAAAATCGCTTAAGTTTATCACTATCTTGCTTGGTTTGAAAATTAATAGCAATACCCTTTCTACCCCATCGTCCAGATCGACCAATACGATGAAGATATGTATGTTCATTTTTGGGAATATCAAAATTAATAACAATGCTTACTTGTTGAACATCAATTCCCCTAGCAAATAAATCAGATGTAATCAATACCCTACAAGCGCCCTTTTTAAATTTTGTATAATTGTCTTTTCGCTCTTGTTCTGACATTTTTCCATGTATTTTTTCAACTGGAAAGTTATCGGTTTTCATTGCTTCAGCCAAATCATCAACTCGATGAGTGCTATTACAATATATGATTGCCTGTGAAATTGTAAGACTCTCAAATATATCTTTCACCGTTTCGTATTTTTGTACATCGTCCATCAAATTAATATAATATTGAGCAATTCCCTGTAACGTTAGTTCTTCTGCTTTTACACGAATTTGAGTTGGATTCTGCATAAAACTTTTAGACAACTCTTCCAATTCTTCTGAATAAGTAGCACTAAACAACGCAACTTGAATATCGTTGTGAAGGGGTTGAAAAATATTATACATTTGGTCTTTAAAACCAGACGACATCATTTCATCGGCTTCATCAATCACAAGAATCTTAATTTTATCTACTTTTAAATATCGCCGACGTATCATATCATGAATCCGACCAGGTGTTCCTACTACTACGTGAGGTTTGATTTCATGTAAATCGGACTTGTTTTTATCAACAGATGTCCCTCCTACCAATAACATAGAACGGATTTTCAAATAATGCCCTAATTGCTTTATTACCTTCACGGTTTGGTCTGCTAATTCGTGTGTTGGTGCTATAATCAATGCTTGAGTGTCATCTGATGTTTCATCTATCAACTGAAGTGCTCCTACTGAAAAAGCACCTGTTTTTCCAGTTCCTGATTGTGCCTGTGCTATAATATCTCTATGTCGGTTATTATTAATATTATGTATCATTGGATACAATGCTTTTTTTTGTATACTACTTGGTATTTCAAATCCCATTGAATAAATACCCCTAATTAGTTTTGGTTTTAGGGCAAGATTTTCATCTTCCCATCCACTAATTTCATACGACTTATTATTATTTTTAAGTTTTGGTGTTGGTTCCGGTTCAGTCATCATTAATAATATTAAAAGTAAGAATGTTTTTAAGTTTATTTAAGTAAAGACTTATTTATTTGATTTAATTATTATTGTGTGAAAATATATTAAATACATAAGCAATTATAATTATAATGCTACAGTCCACACCTTCAAATTCAACGAATAACTTAAACCGATATAATTTGAAATTTTTTTATGATGTAGAAACAGCAGGAGATATAGAAGAAATAAAACAAACCACTATACAACTAATTAACAATTTGGCAAAGAGGGTGGGAGCACCTAATTATCAAAAAACACCTATTTTTAAGAAAAAACACAAGCACACAAAAAAAAATGATTTGGCAAATTGGAATGAAATTCGAAATTTTAAAGTTACCAAATTAGAGAAAAAACTAGACGATACTAATATTATTATTGATAAAATCAGAAGTAATTTAAACAAATTAACCAAGGACAATTATGATATCATTAAAACCGAAATTATTGATTTAATTAATAATGATGTAGAAGATAAAAAGATGCTAACCGAAGTAGTTACTTGTATATTTGATATTGGTAAAACAAACTTTTTCTGGTCTGAGATATACGCCAAACTATACAAGGACTTATCTGTTAAATATAATTTAACGGAAGTATATAAAGTTGATATCGATACATATACCGAATTGTTTAAGGAGATTAAATATATCGATCCAGAAGAAGATTACAATGAATTTTGTAGTTGCAATAAAATCAATGAAAACAGGAAGGCATTTAGTAAATTTTTAACATTTATTATGATAGAAGGGTTAATTGACTATAGTGTTATAAAAACTATAGTAATAGACCTATTGACTAAATTTGATATGTATTTAACTGATAAAACAAAAACACATGAATTAGACGAAGTAGTAAATAATATATTGATTTTTGCCACTTACGACAATGGTTCGTTGTGTGAATTAAAACTAAATGATAAAATAGAGAATATTTCAAATATGAATGCCCGTGCTTATTGTGGACTGACGCAAAAAACGGTATTTAAATGTTGTGATTTTGCAGACGAATTTATATGATTAACTATTAAAATAAAAGTATTAAAAACAATTAATACTTTTATTTAATGAACTGTCGTATTGTAGATGGAGATAATGAAAAATTAAGGAGTGTTTGTTTTGAAGAAATTGAAAAAATTGTAGATGACAAATATCAAAAAACATTAGAACAATATGACGACACAGATGGTGAATACGAGACTGATAATGTAAACGACAATGATATATTATGTTTAAAAATGGACTATGAAATAAATTACCTAAAAAAGGATTTGATTCATATAATGAAATATTATAACTTAACTACACGAAAAAAAACAAAAGAAAACTGCATCGATGATATTATAGAATTTGAAATTCAACAAGAAAATGAATTTGTAGTAGAGCATCGTAAAACACGGTGGTTTTATCTAGAAGAACTACAAAATGATGAATACCTTTCTAAGTTTATAAATATAAACTAATTAATTGTAGTAAATTGATATATTAAATTAATATAAATAAAATATTAATTTAAATTATAATGGTAGTTTCTAATATCATACAAAATATTAAATTTAAAGAAGATAAATCCGTTGAAAAACACGATAAAAAAGCAGTAGTATCTATATTTAGAATTACATTATTTGATACGGATGTAAATGTTTCCTTGGGCAAGGTAAATACATCTTTATATAACGATATTTATTTTGCTCCTGTCTATCTCATATTAAATGAAAATGTTCAAATTAAAATAGGTATATACGAGTTTATTGCTGAAAATTATACTACATTGTTAGATGAAGATAATGACTTGAACATTGCTTATATCGACGGACCACTTTTATTTGAATTTGTAACACAAGAATACATACAAGAAACCATCGAAAAATATGGTCTTATGGAAGATATCGATGACGATGAAGATACAGACAGCGATGAAGAAGAAGAAGAAGAAAACGATACGGATAAAATACAGGCATTTATATACGAAGACGATGATGAAGTTTATTTAGAGTTAGAAGAAACTAAAAAACAAAATGACGAAATAGTAAACATGTTTAAAATCACGACAACTACTTCCTGGATTGAAGAATTCTATAAAAATAACAATTATAGTATACTCGATAATGAAGGAGGCGGGGATTGCTTGTTTGCGGCTATTCGCGATGGATTAAAACAAAGTAAGATATCTATTACTGTTCCAGAAATCAGGAAAATGTTAAGTGAATCAACTACGCGAGAACAGTTTAATACCTATAAAGAAAACTATGATATGATTACAAATGAGATCAATGACTTAACAAATAAGATGATTGAAGTAAGAAAAAAACATGGAGAATTGGCAAAGGAATATAAAAAAATAACAGCAAAAGCAAAACAAGAGACGGATAGGGACAACAAATTGATATTGCGAGACAAAGCATTAAATATAAAATCCGACTTTGATTCGGTTAAACCTGTATTTCAAAAATACAAGGATGACAAAAAGGTAGCTGAGAGTAACTTAGTAGAATTTCAGTTTATGGATGGCATTGAAACCTTAGAAGATTTGAAGAAAATGATCAATAGTTGCAAATTTTGGGCAGACTCGTCTTCTATTACCAGAATTGAACATATTATGAATATTAAATTGATTGTATTAAGTAGTGAATACTATAAAATGGGATTAAAAGAGAGAGTAGTTACGTGTGGAGATTTTACACTTAAGGAAATAGAAGATAAAGGTTACTTTAATCCAAAACATTATATAATAGTAGACCATACAGGCGACCATTATAAATTAATTAAATACAATGGTAATGGAACTATGTTGTTTCATCAACTTCCTTATAAATTGAGGGAAGATTTGATAGAACGCTGTGCTGGTTCTAAAGGAAAAACTATATACAATTATATCCCCAAATTTCAAACATATATGGGTCTTCCTACTACAATGCCTCGAACAGATGGCGAAGTCGATGAGGATATTACATCCGATAATGAAGCAGAGATGACTCCATCAATATCTAAAACAGATGAAGACGAACCATTATTTGACGATAGTACCATTTTACAATTTTACAGCAAGTCTAGAGATGTTGCACCCGGAAAGGGTAGTGGCGAAACTATATCTCCAAAATTAGCGCAAGAGTTTGTTGAGTTGGGAAAAATAAAGAATTGGAGACACAAATTGTCAAATTTTCACACAAATCTGGACAAAAATAAAAAGGTGGTTTCATTGTTTAAGTTGGATGGTTATACTTGGGCAAGCGTAGAACATTATTACCACGCAAATAAATTCAAGAAAAAAAATATGGACTTTTATAAGTTGTTTACTATGGAAAGTAAATCAGATATTTCGATCAGTCCGGTCGCAGCAAAAGGGGCAGGTGGTAAAACCGGTAAGGTAAATAAAAAGAAATTTAGACCATCTAATATTATAATGGACGACGACTTTATGATGAATGGTAAAAACGAAGATGTAATGTACAATGGACAACTTGCGAAATACAAACAAAATCCTGAACTAAAGAAGATGGTGTTACTAACAAATGATGCTAAGTTGGTTCACTTTTCCAGAGGAGGTAGTATTGTGTTTTATGACACAATGAAAATAAGAAAATTGTTGCGTGATGAATCAAAATAGCATGAATCATAAAACAATATAAATAATAAATATAAATATAAATTATTTATATTTATATTATAAATGAGCACTAATGAAGAAATTATAGGTGTATTATTGGATAACATGGATACATTATACATACGAAATAAAACCAGAGCCACCGAAAAAAAAGTAATTGGAAATCTTTTTAATGATTTATACAAGTCTTATAAAAAAGTAAAAACATTGATTCGTAAAAATAAGGTACGTATTAAAACGATTGTTCCGAACACCCCATCCGACATACCAAATACTGACTTACTGGATAGTCATTACAGTTGTAAGGATTTAAGAAAAATAGTCTACTCTAAAACAGAGAAGGTAGTTGTTTATACATGCGTTCTTAGAAACATTAAAATCACAATCAACGTCAATGACCTAACTATGAAACAAGATATACATAAATACACTATACACCATGTATTATCAATGATTGATATGTTATTGGGATACGCCAACAAAAAAGATCAAAAATCACTGAATATATTTTTGTATTTAACAAATAAAGAAAAAAAGTTACCATTGAGTAATCTTTGCGTATTAAATATAGAACACGTAAATTCGGCAGTTACTTACAGTTGTAATGTAGATGGTGAAATACTTATTTATAGAAAAGAAGAGTGGTTGAAGTGTTTGATACATGAGTTGTTTCACAGTTTATGCTTGGATTTTATTAACTTAAGAAGTGATATTAATGTGAAAAAACATTTAACCGAATTGTTTTGTATTAAAAGTGATTTTTTACTCAGCGAAAGTTATAATGAATGGTGGGCAACAAATATTAATTGTCTGTTGTACGGGTTTATGATGTTAGAGAAGAAAAGCAATAAAAAGGAATGTTTGGGGTTTTATAATTTATGTTTAATGACAGAACAAATGTTTTCTATGTTGCAGATTACAAAGATATTAAATCATATGGGAATGACGTATTCAATGTTAATAAGTAAAAATGTAGATAAATACATCAAAGAAAATTTGTACAAGGAAAAAACAAATGTGTTTTGCTATTATATTATCAAAGGATTATTGTTATTTAATAATAATGACACAATTCGTTTTTTTAAAAGTAATAATACCTCCCTGTTGAATTTTGACAAAACACCTCAAACCCTTCGCCATTTTTTGAAATTAATTGAAAAATATCATAATGAGGGTGATTTGATAAAAACTTTAAACCAATACCTTCGTTTTTATATAAGCGTTAATAAAGAAAGCGCAAACATGCAAAAACTTCTACAAACTACTCAGATGACTATAAATACAATATAAATTGTATGGTTGTATCTATTTATTATATATAATATCTGTTATATATATTACAAATGTCTTCATCGTATCTTAAAACTAAGAAAAACCGCCGCCCCAAATCTAAAACTAAAACAAATAAATCCAATATGCGTTTTACAAGAAAAAATAACAGTTATCTTAAAAAATTACAATTGGATGAAAAAAATAGCAGAAGTATTATTAGAGAATATGCAAAAAAAACACCGATTGTATCTATGGGACATAGTGTCAAGTTATTGACAAAGTCAAAAAAAGAAATACGCAAGGGCAATCTATCAAATGCTATGGCATCGTTATTAACTGCCGTAGCAGTATTATCAGCGACGGGTCCATTTCAACAACATCCCAATGTAAAGACAAATCGCATGACAAAAGCATACAAAGGAAGATGGACAGGAGACCCGGAGGAATTAATGAAATGGCACGTGGAAGAAAATTTTAACCCTTCCTTAAAACAAACTACTCGTAGAAAAGGGAAAGCAAAGCAAAAAACAAAACGTAAAAAAAAGAAACCACGTAGTAAAACAAGGAAAACACAAATTTAAGTATAAAATACATTGTGGTATATACACAATAAAATTGATATTAAAATAATATTAATGATTATTATTAAAAAATCATAATCATCTTACAATGGGAATCAAACTACTTAATAAATTAATGAAACAATATGCCACCAAGGCAGTTAAAATCATTAATTTAAGCGACTTAAAAGGCAAATCTATTGTTGTGGATATCAGTATATACTTGTATAAATATAAATCTCAAGACATGTTACTTACAAATATATTTAAATTGTGTAGTATTATTAATCATTATAGTATTGACGCAATATTTGTATTTGATGGTCGGCCTACTCAGATTAAAATGGAAACCCTTTCTCAACGTAGTAAACAAAAATATATCGCGAAACAAAAGTATTATGATATCATTGATAATTATTCAGAAGATTATATCAAAACAAACAAAAGTCAATTGTTGGAATTGAAAAAGTCATTTACACGTGTTAAAAAAGAAGATATTGAACGCATTAAACAATTATTATACGATTATGGTATGAAATATTATGTTGCCGTAAATGAAGCAGACCAAATATGTGGTAAATTGGTTCATTCTATATGTAAAGACGGGTGTTTGTCCGATGACATGGATATGTTTGTATATAAATCAAAATATGTATATAGAAACTTGGATATTGTAAATGGAACTTGCCTTCAATATGATTTGGATATGGTATTACAAAGTTTAAATATGAATTTCGATGACTTTAAATGGATGTGTATATTGTCACAGAACGATTATAATTTACACACTAAAAATGTATTTGAATATTACAAATTATACAAAACTTATTATTATGAAAAACAACAGCAGTTGCATAATTATGTCACATTTATTGAATATGTTATGACCAAATTATTTATGTTAAAAAAAGAAAGTGATTATTTGCAGAAAGTATATGATATGTATAACATACCAGATAACTTATTTGACAAAACGGGGATTGTATCTAGTTATATGGATACTGATAAAGTATATAAATTATTAGAACAAGATAACTTTATTTATCCTCCAATTCCCGTAGTGCAAGCATGTTGATTTGATAATATTTATAATGATATTACTATAAATATAATTAATTTTTATTTAATTCAGTAAGATATGGATTTGATTGTTTGTATCAGAATAAGTTAAACAGACTGAGTCCTGGTCTTGAAGTGCGGCTTCATCCACTTCTGGAGATTAAAGTAAGTAAGACTGTCCGACTTCTTCATTCCCAACAACTTTCGCAACTTAGCGTCGGCATTGATGTTTCGACGGTTTGCTGGATCTTGAAGTTTATGACTAAGAATATACTTTTGTAGTTCCTTTGTTACTTCAGTGCGCGCCATTTCAGTTCCTACTGCCTTTCCTAGAAAAGCAGCCAATTCTGAACTAATTTGTGCTGGTTTAGTGAACCCACTTGGTTCCTTACTACCAGTCTTACGCTTCTTCTTACTGGCCTTTAGTGCTTGCTTCAATTCGCGTTCCGAACGCTTCGCAAGAACACGTGCTTGAGTGGTTACAGAAGAGAGTTGAGTTCGCAACGAAGACAACTGACTTAGCAAATCCGTAAATTGTTCGGCTAGAGAAGGAACCTCTACCGTTTCTGGAGCAGCAACTGCAACTGGAGCAGCTGCTTTAGTAACAGTCTTACTAACAGTCTTAGCAACTGATTTAACTGCTGCTGCTGCTTTTACAGAAGCAGGGGCAGTGGTGGGGGCTTTGGTTTTCTTGGAAACTTTCTTTGGCATCTTATAATCTATTATTGATACTTCTTTTTAAGTTCATTTCTTAAAATATATTATTTTTAAGAAATGAATTTTATTTTAAAACGAACACTCCAGTTAAAATTTTATTTTATGTTTAAAATTATTATTTTTTGTGCGTTTATTTTTATACTTATTTTGGGAATTTTAATATTGATTTCGAATTGTCCCAATTTGTTTGTATTCTTCCATTAAGCATCCTATTTCTAAAGTTAGTGATGGTGATGATTTATCGAATTCCGCCATGGATCCATCATGGTGGCGAAACTTAAATTTTAGTTTGCTCAATGATTTAATAGGAGGGGTGTAATTATGGGAATTACTGGTTATTTCACTCGAATTAAACGATATCATATGAAACATTTGGTCGGCAACAATCGACGATTGAACGATATTTGTTTTTACCAAAGAAAGTTTAGCAAAAGCACTATTGTTTTTAAATACCAAGTCGTTATTGAAACTAGAAATTGTATTGTCTGAATATGGTTGTATTTCACTAATATAGTTGTGTTGGTCTAATTCAACATACATCGCATCGTATTTCTGTGTATTAACCGCATGAGGAGATTTCAAATATGCAACCGTTGTTTTTGCTGAGCTGTGTTGTTTGGATGGTATCAACCAAGCAACTGTCTCGTTGTTTAATGTTAATCCTGTTTTTAATTGTGTATAACGATCTGCGGTTGCTACATCAAAAATGGTACCTGTATAATCTTGCTTTTCATATCCTAAAATACTACCCAATCCCCAATCCATATAATTTGTGAATTTAGGTTTGTAAATACAGTTGGAACCACTTGTAAACGTATGTTTGTATGTAAACAACAATTTAAATTGTCCTTCGGTTACACCAATCAAAATTTTATTGGTAATTTCATTGTATTTCACCTTAAATGGTTCAAGATCAAATTGATTGTACATAGAACGATTAAGAACATTTTGAATCGTATTGGCTAGTTTTACTGGTGTGTAATAACCATCAGGGATTTGTATGGTTTCTGTAACGTCGCCAGTGTGCGTATTAATGTCTAAACCCGATCCAAACGTTGGATTGGCGTATTGAATTCGCATTTTAGAATTTTGTTTTCGTTCACTTATGTTATGTAAAAAATTGGGAAGTGTAATGTCTTTTAACTTTATATAACTTACATTTTGGATAGGATAAGGGAGAGATATTTCAAACTCATTATTGGTTGGCCATTTGGATACGTCTTTGTCTATCCCATGTATCGATATCACTTCTTTGCGCATTACATAATTTTGTCCTGGTTTTATTATAGGGTGCATTATTATATAAATTTAATATATATATTATTTTTAAATTTATATCGTTTAACCTAATAAAATATCTAATCGTAATATATCATGAATAAATTTGGATTGGGTTTAGTTGCTCTTACTATAATTAATACAATTGTATCTATTCTATTTGGGTTTAAAATAAACAATACTCTATTTGGGTTTGTTATAGGTTTTTTGGCTATTATTGGACTAGTGTTTCTTGGAAATACGCTTCGGTTTGCTAAAGAATTATCAGAAGCATTTAAGGAAAGTGCGGGTGTAATAAATATTATTAAAAAGGTATTTCTTTCTATTTACAATAGTTTTGACATATTTATCATTATAGGACAGTTAGTCTTTTATTTATTAATCGTTATGAAGTCGCCGGGACTATTTATTAGTGAAGAAATTCCCAAGAATTTTAAAACAAAAAATACAACTGTAATTATATCAATTGCCGCACAATTATTAATGACTATTTTTAGAACTATTATGGAAAAACCATTGTTTGGCGAAATTACTATATTAATAGGCGTTATTACCGCATTTTTAATTTATGACGTCAAAGTCGATATTGAAAAGAAAAAGGTCGATAAATATAGTTACAAATAATACATAATACAATATAATTCATTATATTACATTATACCAATATACGTTATTTCGAATCCACTATAATAAAACGAAATGTTAATCCGTGTTCTTTGTTAGTAAGCCATAATCCGGATATTTTAAGAATAATAGTTAGTTTAGATGACCGTCCTATAATACGATTTGTGTCTTTGTGATATAGTTTTATGTAATAATTCATTAGTTGTTCGCGTATTGTGTATACCGGATTTTGGGTCAATTGGATATAATTTTTCAATATCTGGTGCTCTATATTAGTAAGTTGACGTATTGCTAATTTATTTCTTTCGTCGTATCGTGAAAAATTACACTTGATTTTACTGTAATATTCTTCTACGTCTAAATCATACAAGTTAAATTTTATATAAATACCATTGGTTGAAAACACGGAATTTGAATAGTACATTCTGTAAAAAAAACTATTTTCAATTATATTGTTTTTGGATTTATCACTTATGATTACATTATTTATTTCAAAATCAGTAGTTGGTATAGTTAAATACATATTAACATATTACACTTTAATGTGTTTAAATTATTATTAATATAGTTGTTATTGTTATTAATATAGTTGTTATTGTTATTAATATAGTTGTTATTGTTATTGGTATTATCACATGGACTCTCTTCTTAAAATAGCGAGTGTTTGTAAATCACTAATTGTCAACGGTTTATTGATATTATCTATTTCATTTAACATGGTTAAACATTCATTTACAGACTTTACGTAATCGTTGTGTTTTTTGTATAAATAAACCTTCCATAAATTGTATACATTTGGTTGTATTAACTTAATATCTTCCAATCGTAAGGATGCTTCATTAAATAATTGAGTTGTATCTAAATATTCGGTTGTCATGATTGTATTAATAAAGCATATTGCGTTTAAGTTTTGTATTTCAGTTAAAGATAAAGTTAATATTCTATTTAAGTTTAAAAATAAAACATTATACTGATAATAATAATCAATGAATAATAAATTTGACGATTATATCAAACAAGTAGAAAAGTATGATTTACACGAACACATAACAAAGGATAAAATTATAAATGAACATATTATTTTGTATGGACCTAGTGGAATTGGTAAATATTCTCAAGCACTTAAATATATAAAATATTTTAGTCCCACCAACTGTAAATACGATAAAAAGATGACATTTATGTTTCAAAATAAAAAAGAATATATTTTTAAAGTAAGCGATGTTCACTTTGAAATTGACATGGAGTTGTTGGGTTGTAATTCAAAAGTGTTATTTAATAACTTGTTTTATCATATAGTTGAGATAATAAGTATGAGACAGTCTAAATTTGGCATCGTATTATGTAAAAACTTTCACAAAATTCATTCAGAATTATTGGATATTTTTTTTACTTATATGCAATCGCTTCACCACAAGAAAATTAAAATCCAGTATGTGTTGTTGTGCGATCATATAAGTTTTATTCCAGATAATATATTATCTCGTTGTCAAATCATTAATTTAAAACGACCAACAAAAACCGCATATTTACAATGCATTAAAGCACACACGTCTCGCAATAAAAAATACAAGATAAACAAAGATTTGTTAGAGAATACACTGTCTCAACCATATAATGTTACCAATATAAATAATTTATTATTTAATACTACCAAATTACATGAAATCAGTCTATATCATATTGAAAAACTTATTTATGCGATAAATCATCTAGACGAAATGAAGTATTATGATATTAGAGATTTGTTATATAACTTGCTTATTTTTGACATTGATATTTCTGATTTTTTGTTTTATACCATCAACCATTTTGTATGTAAAAAACGATTAAATGTAAACAATATGGAACAATTATTGTATGATATAAATATCTTTTTTTCGCAATATAATAATAATTATAGACCTATTTTCCATTTAGAGGCAATCTTTTATAAATTATGTATATCAGTAAATCAACCTTATTCTAAAAAAATAATAGAATAAATGGAACCGACTCTTGACTATATAACAGCAAGTCAAACATTACACATCTCTCCCTCATTGATAAAGGATAAAATTACAAAGGAGGATAAAATTAATTTGATAAAAAAATCGTATTATAAACTTGCTTTAAAACATCATCCAGATAAAGGTGGTGACCCACAACGGTTTAATGAAATAAAGGAAGCATATGATTTTATTATACACGTCGAAAAAACAGGCACTAATGGAATAAGTTCATCCGCCTTTAATTCGTCGTTTATGTCTAGTGATCACGACACATTTGAAAATATGTTTGTATCGTTTGTAGAAACAATGATTAAAAACCGAACAGGATACGAACACTTTGATAATTTATTTATTAAAACAACCTTACAGACTATATTAAAGAAGTGTGACGCGTATTCTTTAAAAGTGTTTGCACAACTCAATATTGAGAAATGCAGATTAATTTACTCTTTTCTCTCCCAACATAAGGACTCATTTTGTTTATCTGACGAACAGTTGATTAAATACAAAGAAGTTATTCAAAATAAAATTAAAAACAATAATATTATTTTATTGAACCCTTCAATGAACGATATTTTAAATGATAATATTTATAAGTTGGATATAGGAGAAGATACGCATTATATACCTTTATGGCACGATGAAATTTTAGTAGACAACATGATTATTAAAAATATACCCGACATTTCAGATAATATAGTTATAAGCGCGAATCATGATATTACAATTAAATTTAGTGCGTCCATAATTGAATTATACAAAAAAGGAAATATCACTGTTCCACTGACCGATAAGACTCTTGATATTCAAGCAGACCAAGTTACGCTTACAAAAGATCCACAGTTTATTGTTTTTAAAGATGAAGGAAAACTAATACCAAACAAACAAAATTTATATGATAATAATAAAAGGAGTAATATTATTGTAGAATTTACATTGCTTTTGTAATTATAAATAAAAATACATAAAAATTATAAATATGTTT
>Ga0257110_1000120_pt1 | contig 41858 bp, 38 predicted proteins | sample LP_taG_7_FD_190184 | JGI IMG/M metagenome (GOLD analysis project Ga0257110, IMG submission 190184) | Marine microbial communities from Northeast Subartic Pacific Ocean, Canada - LP_J_2015_P26_10m | ecosystem: Environmental > Aquatic > Marine > Oceanic | place: Canada: Northeast Subartic Pacific...
AGAAGAGGAAAAAAAAGAAGAAGAAAACGAAGAAGAGGAAGAAGAGGAGGAAGAGGAAGAAGAGGAAGAGGAAGAGGAGGAAGAGGAGGAAGAGGAGGAAGAGGAGGAAATTGAAGTAGAGGAAACCGAAGAAGAGGAGGAAGAGGAAGTTGAAGTAGAGGAAACTGAAGAAGAAGAGGAGGAAGAGGAAGAGGAAGAGGAAGAGGAAGAGGAAGAGGAAGAGGAAGAGGAAGAGGAGGAGGAACTTGAAGAAGAAGTATTTGAAGTAACCATTCGCGGTAAAACCTATTTTACAGCGGATGCTCAAAATGGAGAGATATATAATGTTGCTGATGACGGAGACGTAGGTGATGAAGTAGGTAAATTTGTAAATGGAAAACCAAAAATGGATTAAACAGTGTTATACTTACGTGAATTCAATGAATATTTGTGACGTTTATTCTTTCTTCTTCTACGTGTATGTTTTTTCTTATGAGGTTGTACAGATTGCGGATTTTTATATGACTTAGGTGTATATGCTTTAATTGAACGCACAGTTCGTTGATCTTTTGGAACAAACCCGCCTACTTTTTCTTTTGAATCTTTTAACGAACGGTTTTTTTGTGTATATTTTGCCATATTAAAAACAGGAATATTATTATAAAATAACATGGGATTTTTATTTTCATTGGTTTTTAAATCATTGTAAATAGTGACCAAAAAATCATTTCTATAATCACATTTAATTAATTCAATATTTGTATCATTTAATAGTCCATCTATCAATTCGAAATTAACAAAACAATCATAATAGGTCTTTGTTTTATGTTGTAGTGGATCAATTTTTTCATCTTTTTTACTGGATTCATTTGTTTTTTCTCGAATAGTCATAACCCCGGTTTTCATTTTATCAATCATGGAAGTATTGCTTAAATATTCATCTTTTGGTTTATCCTCAATGACAACATTACGAAGAAAATCTATAAACTCTATAAAAGGTTGGATATTTTTTGTGGTGTTATTAAATAATGAAGTTAGTTGTTTATTTGAATAGGTTCGTATTGGACTACGAAATTGATTGATCATATTTTTAAATGTTTCTAAAGGTGTAAATGTTTTTATTCTTTCTGCAACCAATTTTTCCACATAATTTGTGAATTTATAATTCTCTTTTATTTTGGTCAAATAATTTATAGCAACTTCCATGTTTGTAACAGCGTTTCGTATTTCATTGTCAACTTTGTATTTAACCGAGGTTTCGAGTAATTCATTAAAACCAGGTAATGTTTTAATACTATATGGAATGTAATTTGGTTTGTCACTTGGTGCTGCGTCATTTAGTTTATAAATTTCGATAAACAAATCCACTATTTTTGAAACATTTGAAGCATCTGTTTTGAGTAGTGTTTCAAAATAAGGAACTTGTAATCGTGGCGGATGACTTGCTTGAGCATTAACTTGAGCATTCGGATTTTTAATTTTAATCAAATCCTTATAAGCATCTGAGGTAGGGTTTGAAAGCGTTTTAATTATATCATTGATATGTGTTTTAACCAATACTTTGATATTGGTCATATAATTAGTAGAACTTTCAATGTATTTATCAATCGTTTCTTTGCGCCAATTTTGAAAGTTCAAAGATGGTTGGATTAATTTATTAAATGTTTGATCATTAATAATATCATTAATAATCGTTATTTTAGTAACAGAATATTGTTTTCCAATATTCAAATAACCGTAATCATTTTCCTTTCCAAAAAAATTGGACAACAGACTTGCGGCGTTTGTGTTTTTTGAACCGATCGAAACATCTAGAAAGGCATCTTTCAATTTTTCGCTAAATGTTTCAGATACATTTCCTTCAATAGGAAATATAGTAGGAAAAAATATTTGTACCATCGTTCTCAAGTTATGTTCAGCATTTTCATTACGTTCGTCTAAATCTGTACTATAAGATGTTCCAATTAATTTCTTAAAATCTTCTTTTATAAAGAAAACATTGATTTGCTTTTCCCGTGACATTTTTAATAATTTTGAAACAGATATTCGTACTTGATCTGTAAAAAATGGATAAGATTCTTTTTTAGAAGCGCTTTCTTTTTCATTTGTTGTATCTGAATTCTTTTTATCATCATTATCATCATTATCATCATTATCATCATCATCTTCTTTTGGTGGTAAAAATATCATATTTTGTGTCAGTATTTGATTCGAATCATTATTAGCGTTTGTAGAAAAACGGATATGTATAGGTTGTATACCAATTGATTCATTCATGATTAAACTGTATTTATATTATTAACACACTTTTCCATCTTGATGTTTCGTAAATTATATTAAAAATTTACTAAACGTTACAATTTGTTTATTCTTTGAAAAAAGGTTCCTTGTTTTTCCATGTACTTTGTAATTTTGCGTTTTCAAGTGTTTTCAATGCTTTATCTATTTCACCTTGAGAAACAATGGTAGTTTTAGGTTCATCATTAGTTGTTTTTGTAGTGAGTCCTTCTTTCGAATTTACAGCAGATGGTGGCAAACTAGGGTTAGACACTGCTCCATTATCCGATTGTGAATCCGCAAGTTGAATATGATAATCCTTAAATGAAGTAGGTAAGACACAATAACTACACTCGTCGTTTAACAAAATATCCATAACTAAAGTAAATAATATAGCAATACCTAGCGCAATATAAATATCACGTGTTCCCATCCAAGCTATTGCAAAAATAAGAACTTGTCGACTAAATGTATATTTTAAATACGACTCCATTGTTTTGCTTAATTTAATTGTAACGAAACGTGAAGATATTTGTAATACTATGATCATTAGACCCGCAAATATTTTACTGTTATTTAACGTACTTATATTTTGATGAACAGTTTGTAAAAACGCATTGATTGTCTTTCCTAACGTATTTTTCTTTTGTTTCACAGTCATTTATAAAATAGGTAGATAAAAACCTATTTTAAAAATATAACAAATTAATGGAATGAGAATCCTTCATAAGATGACTGTTTAGGATATGGCATTGAACTGTCTTCGCTAAACCAAGTTTTCCATATTTGAAATACCCAATTATCATCTTGTTTTGGATATACAATATTTTCTTCATTATGTAGTTTTTCATTAATCGTAATGCCGCAATTTTTATCACATGGGTTACAAGGTTCTTCTAAAAATTCTAATTCCGGGAATATGTGACTGACATTTTCATTTTTAACACGTTTATTTTTAAACTCAAGACTATCTGTTTTACAATTCTCTTCACGGAATTCTTCTATTTTCTTTTGAACTTGTTGTTCAGTGTCAAATGGTTCATAGTATTTGTCTCCTATCAGCATATAAGAATCATACATACTTGTTTTTTCAACAAAATCCATTTTGTAATAAATAATGACTAATACACACATAAGGATTCCATAATAAGTGTTTATAACCGAATATAGTAAAATGATACTAATCGCAAATAATCGTCCTAAAGGGTGTATGCTACTATACAAAAAATCATCTGGGAAAGCAAAAAATAAATAGAAAATAATAAGAGGAAGTACTTGGACAATTGTGTTTAACATATCTATTATACTAAGAGATAATAGATTCATTTAATTTGTCGAAATAACCGTTAATAGTGATCAAGAAATTTCTACGTATTTTTTAAGGATTAATAAATAAAATATGTCATCATTATTAGCAACTGCTTCACCATGGAATGAAGAAGTAAATAGAAAGCGCCAACCAACAATGAGAAAAACGCAGAAAAAACTGCCTTCACTAGACGAAAATGTAGAAACTTTAGAAAAAGAAGATAATTTAATTGAAGAAAAGCGCCCCAATTCTTTTGAAGAAGATCAAACAAAATCGAATGAACGAAATGATCGTGTTTCTCGATTAATTGATAATATGTCAAGTGTTTTAGAAGAAAATGATGGAAGCAATTTAGAGAATTTTACTCCATTAGATCCACCCGAACTTCACAAATTACATGATCAAGAACATTCGCCTTATGGTCGAAATGGCGATGAAGAAATTCCTCCTTTGCCAAATCAAATACAATTACAACCTCCTAAAATCCGACAAGAAACTACAAATTTTGGTCCATCGCAACAGGATTTAGGCGTTTCCAACAATCCCTCTCAAACAAATCCGTATAGTAACTATCGTCGTATATATGAACCCACACAATTGCGTGTTCCTGATAATTATTACAGCAAAATGGGTTCGAGTTCGCAACCAACTATGGATAATAAGTTACTTGAAAAAATTAATTACATGATATACATGTTAGAACAACAACAAAATGAGAAAACCAGTAATATTACAGAAGAATTTATATTGTACTTATTTTTAGGAGTGTTTATTATTTTTATTGTAGATGCTTTCTCGAGAACCGGTAAGTACATTCGTTAATAATATTTCATTTTGATATAAACATAACTATTTTAATATAATAATTATGACACTAGACAATTATTATATTATTAGAATTGGTGATTTTGCTACAAACGCAAATACTAAGATATATTATTCATTATTTACATTATTGTTATGTGCTGATGATTATTTAAGTAATCATTCAAATGATTGTTTTGTTATTATGAGTTATTCAACAATTATTTGGACAATAATAGAATTTTTTTTACATGTTACGAATACACGTGTAATAAAACCAATGAATTTATATTTTATAAATCGTATATATGAAGTACCATGTTATATTGGAATATTTTTACAAGGATTTCAAGAAGGAGGATGTGTGACAACCATAGGATTATTTTTTGGTGATAGGTTGTTTCAATGGCAGTATGTTGTTTATTTACACTTCTTAATAGGTTATATTGTTTATAATGTGGCTAAAAAAAAAAAAATAAATAATTGTTGTTCCAAAAGGGTTGTTAATAGTTATTCATCTGTTTTATTAATGTCAATCGTGACATTGTATGATTTAAAAAATATGTATCAATATTCGAATCATTATTATAGACAATTGCGAATGCTATTTGTTATGATATATGTTTGTTTATTTTGGACATTTGTAACATGGTATAAGGGGTTTCGAAAAGTAGAAGTATACAAATTAAATGAAAATAACCAAGAATTAATTTTACCGCATTCAGTATTAAATACCTTTGTAGTTTTGTTATATGATGTTGTCTTTGAAATAGGTTTTGCTTATTTGTTCTTTTATAATATATTATTACAGAAAATGTAGTAATAAGTATTTTTTTTTAAATATATAAAGATAAATAATATGTTTATGTATTAGTTAAAATAAACTATGATTATGCGTTTCCTTCTATTATGCTCATCAATTATTTTATGTTATGCGAATGAATATTCTCCTGTAGAAACATTAGATTTAGATATGTATGTTGGACGATGGTATGAAGTATATCAAGATAAATTTGATATGACATTTCAAGGAGAAGGAAAATGTTCGGTTGCTGATTATACAATGGTAAAAGATAAAGTTAGTGTTTTGAACAGTCAAATTAATAAATATGATAAAGTTGATCAAATCAGTGGATATGCTTTTTATGAAAATGGAAATACTGGTGGAGAATTGTCTGTAAAATTGGAAGGTGTTCCTCGATCAGCACCTTACTGGGTTGTTGAATTAGGTCCAATTATTGATAATGAATACCAATATTCTATAGTGTCAGATGATAAACGTTTGTCATTATTTGTTCTTACAAGAAACGTCACAATGTTTTATTCAGATTATGATAAACAAGTTCAAAAATCATTAGATAATATGGGGTTTAATACATTTTTGAATAAACCACTTGTAATGTCACAAGATAATTGTGACTATAGTAAATTTGATAGTTATGAAATTGAAGATTCTCAATGTGGAACTTGTGGAACTGGATATCAAACATGTTGTATTGGATTTGCTGTAGATGGTTACCCATGTGATTGTCATTTACAAGAAGGAGGTTCTGGACAATCTGGTTCAAATTGTGGAGATTGTGGAACCGCATATTCTGGTTGCTGTATTGGTTATGCTGCTGATGGATATCCTTGTCAATGTGATGTATTATAATGAATTTATTTTAGATATAGTATCTTGATTGTTGTGGTTTTTAAAGAACATGTAAATATATTCGTTAAATAATAATAGTGTGTTATTTATACACTATTATTTATTCATTTTGAAACGCTTTTATATAAGCACCGCGTTCTCCCAATTCATCGGTTAATACTCCATAAATTGGGATTTTGTCTATAATATTTTTCATATGATCTTGAAATAATGTTTTCATGAATATTTCATCAGGGTCTTGTAATTCATCTATAAATCTAGGGGTTAATCCGCCACCAATATAACATCCACCATATGGCAACCATTTTAAACAGGTATTTCGAACTTCTTTTCCATAATGTTTAAAAAATATTACCATTGTTTTTAAGCATAATATATTGTTTGAAGATGATATTAATTTTGCTTTTATATGTGTTAGGTTCAACCTTTTTTGTAAATCATTATCTACTTGTTTTGGGTATTTATAAGAAAGAAAATTATATATATTTACAATTCCCGTTCCAGATACAATATTTTCAATGACTACGTTTTTTTCATTTTTAGATAAAATGTATTGCTGTAATTCGTACTCTAATCTATTTTCAGGCGAGAAATCGCAATGTCCACCTTCACTTGGAAAACACTCATTATTTATCATAAAACATTGTCCAAGACCTGTTCCAGCACCAATACAACATTTCATATTATTTTCTTGTTTTGTACCTTTATTGAGTATTACGAATTCATCTTCTTTTAATAATTGAATACCATAACCACACGCTTCAAAATCATTCATTAAGAATACTTTAATAGAATATGTTTTTTCAATACGTTTTTTATCAATAGTCCAAGAAATATTCGAAAAATGAACTTTATTATCTATAATAGGTCCTGCACACGCTAGACTTATACAATCAAAGGTTTCTAAGTTTGTTTCTTGAATAAAATTTGTTAATATTTCATCAAATTCATCATAATCATTATTTATGTATTTTTTTGAATATAACACTTCATAATTTTCTAATTTCTTATCAGTATTCATATATAATTTTAAACGACTATATGTTCCACCAATATCTCCACAGAAAAACATTTTAGATTGATTCATTTTAATATACTATACAATTATTCCATAAATTATTTAAATCCAATATTATTATATTCAATATAATGAATTTAACAAGTCGGTTTCAAAAAATACTACACAGTCATCCTGAAAAAAAAATATTAGGATACAAGGAAAATGGATCATGGAAATGGATTAATCGTGACCAATTGAAAAATAAAGTGCTATTTTGTGTCAGGTCATTACAAAACAATATATCTTTACACGATCGTGTTATGTACAAAGGTAATAATAGTGTAAATTGGGCAGCTTGGTCCATTGCTACAAACGCATTGGGAGGTACATTTGTTCCACTCTATAATAATCAAAATGATGATTACGTGAATCATATTATACATGATTGTAAACCGTCTGTGTTTATTACAAATGATAATTATAAAGATGTAAAAATAATGAACGATGATATTGAAGACGGTATTTATGGTGAAACAATTCCGGTAAATAAGAAAAGCAATATAGCAAAACTCATTTATACTTCGGGAACAACCGGAAAACCAAAAGGTGTCATGTTGACGCATCAAAATATTTTACATAATATTCAAAACTTGGAAAAAACTTTTTCTGACTTACAAACAGATACAACATATACATCTTTGAATATCCTTCCATGGGCGCATATTTATGGTTTAACAACCGAATTATATTATAATCTATTGAATAATAATAGAATAGCTATTTCTTCAGGTCCACAAGATTTCATAAAGGAAATACGAGAAATTCAACCAGATTTACTATATTTGGTGCCACGTATTTTACAAACGATTAAACAAAAATTAGAAATATTAGATAAACCTCTTATATCTAACATATTACCTTTTGTATTGAGCAAACTATTCGGACCGAATTTAGTAACTATTTTCATTGGCGGGTCCCAACTAGATAAGTCTACCAAGGAGTTTTATTTGAAATACAATATAAGTTTTTGTGAAGGGTATGGATGTACCGAAACAGCACCCATGATTAGTGTAAATCACATTCATAGTCCGAGAAATGAAGACTCGGTTGGAAAAATATTGGATGATTTGGTAGTAAGGATTATTGATAACGAAATTTGTGTTGCCGGTCCTTCTGTTATGACAGGTTATTATGGGAATGATGACGCCACAAATAATGCGTTTATTTTGAAAGATGATACAGTATTTTATAAAACAGGAGATGAAGGATATGTAGAGAACGGATTTTTATTTTATAGTGGTCGTATTAGCGAAAATTATAAATTGTCAAATGGTAAATTTGTGAATATCGGGATTGTAGAAAATATTGTTAAAAAACACAGTAATGAACATATGATGGTATATGGTAATAATAGAGATTACAATATATTAATTGTGGAGGAAAATTCAAATATAGATGCTTCTATGACAACTATAAATGAAGAACTCGACTCTTATTTACGAATAAAAGATGTTTTGAAAGTTCCCAATAATACTTTTCAGAACCATTTAACACCTAAAATGTCATTAAAAAGAAAAGAAATAGAAAATAAATACCAAAATGAGATTAATGAAATTTATAACAAAACAAGACTCTTGTTTTCATCATAAGGCATATTTGGAAATACTGCGTTATATAAATAATATGCGGATTGTGTAATTGATAGTGGATTGTATTTCCATTTCCATCTTTGTATTAATTGACTATTATGGGTCAATTGATAAAAACTAATGAGTTTATAAGGTTCTTTTGAGTCTTCTTGGACATTATGAATGGCATGTAGAAGTCCTCCAAAAAATAAAGATTCGGATTTCTTATCTAATTGTTGAAAAAATACACTTCCAATCAAGTCCAACACATTTCGCTCTTCACTAAACTCATAACATATTTTCGGATCTTTGAAGAAATAAAATCCAATTGTCTTGGACTGTTGTTTCAACGCATACACTATAATTCTCTTTTTTTGTATAAGATGATCTAATACATTTACTTCTGGAAAAATACATAATGGAAAGGGAGAACTATTACTATGCGTAATATTATATAGAAAATCGAATAAAGTTGTTACATTGGGTCCAATAATACGAATAGTAGTATATTGTCCAAGAGGAGGACGTTTTATTTTTTCCAATGGAAACGTATGAACATAAAAACGTAGTAAAGGAACTACTCCGTCACATAAAGATACATCACGTCGAAATAATGATGAACAAATTTCTTTGTTATGTAAACGTTGATGTCTTTCATGATTTTGTATTAAGTTGCGTCCAAGAAATTTGTCTTGAAATTCTCGATGACTACATAAATAATCCCAAAAATACACATATTGTTCATGTGGAACACCATAATGATAATATATTTTCATAGAACGTGATGTTAATGCACCAATACATGTGTTTTTTTCTTGAATAGGAGGATTCATATCTTTATCGTAAACAAATTGTTTGTTGTAATAAAATGAAATGTAAGAGGCATTTGAATGTCCTACAAAATCTTCTTGGACTTCTTGTTTAGAAATCTGGGTAAATACTTGATCGGATTCAATGTAGTGACTCTGTAAAAGACCTTCTAGTTGGTCTAACTCTTTTTTATCCATGTCCAAGAAATCTTTCGTAACAATATTTTGCGTTAAATATTTGGTTTTCATAGGGGGTCCTGAATGAATAATATATGGTTGTTTTGCCCAACATCGGAAAATATCGTAACTATGAAATACTGGTTGATGACTCCAAAATGGGTATTTAATTTTAATATATACAAATGGAATTAACCAACTGAAGAAAATGAATAAAAATATGTATTCGATCATGAATATATATTTAAGTTCTAAATGACTATTGCTATTATACGGAATTATTGTGTTCTTTCTAAAATGACTAAATATTGGTGTTCATCTTCACATCCTTGAATCATATTGACTTGAGCGTGAGGAATAAATCCTGTAAAAGAAGCTTGCTGTAAAATATTACTCATGGGTTCCATAATATATTGTGTTTCTTGTTGTCTTACATTTTTGGTTAAATCATCAGTGAAAGTTTCAATAAATTTCACTTTGTTATCATTTAATTGTGAAAAATCATATTTGCCACGATATTTGAAATCTACAAAATCAATCATTGTATCACTAATACGCGATGAAGCATATTTTTGTGGATTCTTTAATAAAGGTGGTCTACCACCCGGAACAATGGGATCGAATTTTTCACGGTCAACCAAATGTAATATCAAATATCCTCCTGGTTTCAACCAGTAAAAGCAATTACGTAAGAATTCATCTTTATTTTCAAACAAATAAATAGACATACCGGTTGCTAAAACATGACTAAATGAACCCTTTTCATATGTGATGGCATCTTTTGCACTTCCACATTTTCCATTTACTTTTGGATGATTTTTTTCAATATAGTTGATCATATCTTGTGATGTGTCTAAAGCATATACATCGAAACCACGTTTTGTTAATTGTCCACAAATTTCGCCCGTTCCACTTCCAATGTCCAAGAATGTACTTTGTTTACTTGGTGCTGTCATTTCAATGATTTTATCAATTTCAAATGTACATCTCTCTTCAGGTAACATTAATTGATTGTAAATTTCGGCATAAAAATCGTCAAATACATTTTCACCTTCTACAAACAAATAAGGTGTTTCTTGAGTAAACCCTTCATAATAAGGTGACAAATCTTGTTTTTTAAACCATATAATAAGTAACATGAATATTGCTAAAATAAGTAATACATTATACCATTTTGATTTTAACATGAATATTTTAATACTATATTATATTAAAATATTAGTAATTTACATTGATGGAGGAGGTGTAGAAGATGACATTGCTGTTACAGGAGGAGGTGTAGAAGATGACATTGATGTTTTTTCAGGAGCGGGTTGAATGGTTTGGTTAGTAGTCGTATTCTCTTCTGTAGCCATAGGTTCATATAATTGAATGCTTTCAACATAAGGATAAGACACAGACAACACAGCGCTAAATAATAATGCGTGTAATAACACATGGTTCATTTTGGATGTTTTTATAGGAAGTTTGAATAAATTACCAGGAATGAACACATAAAACAAGCAAAATACGTAGACAAGAGTAAGAAGTTTCATTATATATATCCCACATATAAAAGTGTCTAAAGGTTTATAATGGTTCCTTCAATTGAACACGAGTATTGTTGTGGAATGTATCTTTTCCAATGTGAGGAGCATTTTGAATATTAGGATGTACTTGTTGGTTTAATACAGGCTGTGTAAATAATTCGGGATAAGGTTGATTACTTGGTGCTGAAGGAATATATACTTTATATAAATCACTATTAGAAGATGGAACATAGATGGTTTGGTCATTACCACGGTTCAAAGCATTGTTTTGATTACGTAAATCACTTTCTAGTTGGACATTGTTAATAAATCCAGAGACAGGTCCATTTCTCATTAGTGCAGGTGTAAAATTATTGCTTAATGAATAATCATAATTTGGTTCGATAGGAACAGTTGCTGGTTTACGTGAATCCAACATTGGAAATAAAGAATATTTGGATAATACTGGACGAGGAGTGAAATTAGGGGGTAATGGTGAATCGGGAACACTTCTTTCTAAAATACGATGGTTCAATTCGTCATTTCGGGCAAATTGTCCATGATATAAATATTGGGGCAAGTTTTCTACTTTTTTATTGGCGTCTTGTATGTCCATTTGTATTTAGTATATAGTATATAAAAACAAAAATACATAAAGATTATACTACAATTAATATCGTATAACTAAATGGTAAAACTTTGCGTAAATAAATATCCTACAAATTCGGAATATGAATGTTATTTTCAAGAATATAAATTTCCTTTGAGTGATTTTCAAAAATATGCTATAGAAGCAATTGTAAAAGAGCAACACGTATTAGTAACCGCACATACAGGTTCAGGTAAGACTCTTCCTGCTGAATTTGCGATTAATTATCTTGTTAAACAAAACAAGAAGGTTATTTATACAAGTCCAATTAAAGCATTGTCGAATCAGAAATATTCAGAATTTCGTCGTAAATATCCACATATTTCGTTCGGATTGATGACAGGAGATATTAAAATAAATCCTGATGCGGATGTATTAATTATGACAACGGAAATTCTAATGAATTCTCTTTTTATCCAAGGAAGTGAAAATGTCAGTGATTTGGAGTTTAATATTAACATTGATAATGAATTAGCATGTGTCGTATTTGATGAAGTACATTATATTAATGACCAAGATCGTGGACAAACATGGGAAAAAACAATTTTAATGTTGCCTAAACATATTCAAATGGTGATGTTGTCGGCAACAATCGATTCACCTGAACGATTTGCAAAATGGGCAGAACGCGATGATCCTTCCAAAGAGGTTTATTTGGCATCAACACATAAACGCGTAGTTCCATTAACTCATTATGGATATTTGACAAATACGGAAAGTTCTATTAAATTGTTAAAAGATAAAACGTTAGAAAAAGACGTGCGTAAAAATATTCATAAACTCATTAAAATTCAAGACGAACATGGAAATTTTAACGAGGAAGGATATAAATCATTAGCGCGTATGACGAAATTGTTTAATCAAAAATCTATGTATGTAAAACGAAAGCATGTCTTGAATAATTTGTCACACTTTCTACGTGATAATAATATGTTGCCAGCAATAGCCTTCGTTTTTTCTAGAAAATTGGTTGAACAATGCGCTTCTGAAATTACTGTACCATTATTAGAAGATGACAGTAAAGTTCCTTATACCGTAGCGAACGAATGTGAACAAATTGTTCGAAAACTACCGAATTTTAAAGAATATTTGGAGTTGCCTGAATATAACACTTTGGTACGATTATTAGAAAAGGGTATTGGAATACATCATTCGGGTATGATTCCAATTTTGCGTGAAATTGTGGAAATTATGATTTCTAAAAATTATATTAAATTGTTATTTGCTACAGAATCTTTTGCTATTGGTTTGGATTGTCCTATTAAGACTGCTGTTTTCATAAGCACAACAAAATTTGATGGAAGAAGTCAACGCACTCTTTTATCACATGAATATACACAAATGGCAGGACGCGCGGGACGTCGTGGAATTGATAAAATTGGTCATGTAGTACATTGTAATAATTTGTTCAATCTTCCAATACAGAATGATTATGAATTGATGCTTAACGGAAATCCTCAATCACTAGTATCCAAATTTCGCATATCATATGGACTTGTGTTCAATTTAATCAAAAATGGAAAGTTTACTATTGGTGATTTTTCTGATTTTATTTATTATTCTATGATTAGTAGTGAATTGCGCAATGAAATACAACATCAGAAAAATGTTGTTCAAGATTTGGTAAAGAATCATCAAACAATGGAAGAAAAAACTATGTTTATGAAGACAACTCCTATTGTTTGTAAACGCTATATTGAAATTTGTAATAATATACAATATTCAAAAAATAAACAACGTAAACAATTAGTGAAGGAACAAATTCGCATATTAGAAGAAAATCTGAGTTGTAAAAACGATGCTAAGTTTTATGAGGAATATGAAAAAACCAATAGTCAAATGGAACAAGAAAAAGAACATCTATTTTTTCTAGAGCGTTTCGTAGAAGATAAATTAGAATCATTATGTGAAGTACTTATTCAAGAAAAGTTTTTAACAAAAACCGAAGAAAATAACTACATGTTTTGCGAAAAGGGCGAAATATCATCAAACATTGCGGAAATACATCCATTGATTATATCCAATTTGTTGTTACATAATGATTGGTTTTCATCAATGAATGTAAGTGAAATCGCAGCAACATTAAGTTTGTTTACAGATGTGAATGTAGACAAAGATGAGAAAATAACATTCCCACAAAGTGAAAATAAAGAAATTTTAAATTCGATGGTTTATCTTCAAGAACAATTTGAATATTATGATAGTGTTGAACAAAGCTCACATATACATAGTGGTTTAGAATATGATGATGTACTCTGTTTTGATATGCCCGAATTGGTAGAAAAATGGTGTGCTTGTGAAGATGAACGTCAATGTAAATTTTTCCTTCAAAATGACGCAGCACAAAAAGGGATTTCTCCCGGTGACTTTACTAAGGCGCTATTGAAGATTTCCAATATTGTTAGGGAACTTAGTGTATGCGCAGAAAAAATGAATCAAATTGAATGTTTACATAAGTTGTCTCAAATCGATGGAAAGATTTTGAAATATATCACTACATCCCAAAGTCTATATATTTAGGCGGATGTACATTTAGAATAAAATTGATTATAGAATATTTGTTATAATTACCATAACAAATATTAACATGGTAGTAGGTATGGTAGGTTTATATGAATTAGAAATGTACGATCAAATTTACGACGAAGAGCATAATTACGACGACGATTATGAAGAAGAATTCAATAACAATACATATTATTTAGGCATATGTGCTTACGACAAGGATATTGACGGATGGTTACTTGCTTCAACTGTGAAAAATAAGACATTATTCAATTATCCATATGATAGTATAGTTGATTATTTGAATAATTATAGTGTTATAGAAGAAAATAAGAACGCGCCAACAGAAATAATGTATTTGTCTTTCCAAGGAGACGATCCATTTCATGTGTTTACTGTAATAAAAAAAACATTTTGGTTAAAATTAATTCAACGAACATGGAAAAAGACTTATCAAAAACGTAAACAAATGTTCAAGTTTTGTAATATAGTAGATTATATTCATCAACGAGAATTGGGTTTAAAACAACCACAAATACCAACCTTATATGGTATGTTGTCTTATTTAAAGGATAATAAATAAAGGAATTGATTCAAATCAACTAATATATCATCACGAATATTGATTAAATCCATGTCTTTTTTTTCATTTAAACACAAATTTAAATCAGTCAATTTTTCAACATATTCTAATATTTTGGAGCGAAAATCTTGTTTGCGATTATATTGAATGACTGTGAGTTGCGACTCCCACTTTTTAATACGACTATTTGATTTACCTAAATATACTTCTACAAATTTATCGATATGTTCATTTAATTTTTCATATAATTCATCCGTAGCAATATGTGCTGAATAAGACTGTGTTTTCCAGTGATATAGTTTGATAATATTTAACATTTCCATCAACATTTTTACAATTGCTGATTTGTCGGGAAATGCGCATTTTCTGGATTTCCGTGTTTTGGTTATTTTTTTTGTATTTTTGGAGGTTTTTCCTTGTTGTGTTTTACTTTTCATATATAATAATTTAATAGATTATAATTGAATTATTTTTTTTGTGTTTTTGAAAATGGTATGACAATTTATACAATGAGCGAATTTAATATTGATTTTAAATCAAATAAAACAACCCATACTTTTTTAAGAAAGGGACAAGGAAAAAGAATGTCGAATCGTTTTGAAGGAATGAATAGAGAATTTTTAAAAAAGGGTGAGGGAAAATTAGTTAGTCATAATCATGGTGAAACAGAATTTTCCCAAAAACGTAAACAACAAATTATTGATGAACAATTTGAACGTGAGGAACAATATTATAAAGAACTAGATGAAAGCAAAACCCGTGACAATAAAGACTAAAACACTTATATTATTTTTTTAAATAATATAAACCATTATTAATAAAAAATACAATGGATTTAAATTATTTATTTAAAAACGGGTTTGATATATTATTATTATGCTTGTATCATAGTTTTGAACAGCCTGTATTATCATTATATGTCTTCTTAAAGGCGTTTAATGTAAACTATTATTATACTTTCTGTCATTTATATCCACAACCATACTTATATAGATGGAAACATATGGTTCGTCTTACTGACAGTGGACACATCGCTAATTTCTTATTTTATTTTTATCCTGAAATGTTGCCTTTGTGTCATAATGTACATTTTGTAATTGGTTCTGGGTTTTATTACACATCTTTCTTTTTAGGAATGAAAAGTACAAATGATACAATAAATCATCCTGATGTATGCGGTCCTTTACAAGTAATTTATACTCATATGAATCACAGTCTACCGTATATGATATTGCTGTATTCAAATACACAGCAGCAACATATTTTTAATGACCATACATTCTTCCAAACAATACTTTGGTTATATGGTTGGTTATTGTTTATTTATTTCCCATGGAGATATTATACAGGAGATCCAGTTTATTCTATATTAGGAAATCAAACATCTATTTATACAAAGGTAATTATTATAATGATTTTCCATGGTCTAGCATTTTGGGGAAATGAATTTGGAAAAATTGTTCAACAAAACAATCAAATTATGATAAACGCTTCTCTTAAGTGATTATTGACATTTACTAAAATCGTAGATAGTTCATATTTTGTTTTACCAGTTCCTAAACAATGTTCGGGATTATTTAACTCTCGTAATACTTCTTGAAGAGAACTGTCAAATGTAACCAATTTTCCTGAAATCATTTCGTGATTTCCATGGACCAAATGACCGCTATTTATATCATAAGAACCTACCAAAGTGGTTCCATTTACAATTTTACATGGTAAATTTAGTTGTTTGATTTTATTTTCATCTTTTAGATTATGATAAAAAAAGAACATATTTTTCATTATATAATCATGTATAATGAAAAGTTTACCAAAAATATAAAGTATAAAATTGATTATTTTGGATCCATAATGTTGTATTAAAATACATCATGGAAACAATACCATTTACTTTAACTCGATTCTTATACATAAAAGATGAAGTGTTATTGTCACTATTAATTAGCATTTTGGAAAAAGATTATGACCAATCATTGTTTTGGGTAAGCGAATTATATTATTCGGGGTACGAAAAAGAAACACTAGAATATATTAACGCGATTTATGTTACCTTCTTTAGATCACAAAATCCAAAATTAAATAGAATTATCAAATGGGGCGTAGAAAAATATAATAAAGGGATTCACATGGCAGCATCCCTTTTGTTAAATTTGACTTCTAAACCTCGAAAATATACATTACAAGATTTTGCCGCAAAAAATGACGATCCTGAAATTATAGAAAAATCATATAAAAAAGAAACGAATATTCTTATCTTTTCTGAAATAAAAGATGCCGAAAAATATAAATTTGGTGAATTATCACATATACAAAACCGTAAAATATTGAAACATGTATGTAAATATTCGACTTATAAACAATGGGGGAAAATATTCAACATGCCCATTGTTTCGATGAACCAAAAAGAACTTTGGAAAAAACATAATCATAATTGGTTGTTTTATGCCTCTTATTGCCCCCTTTGGGCAAAACGAATAGAAGAACATTGTGGAACGGTTGACGAAAAAAATGAAAAAGTAGTATTTAAAAACGATGATTGGTTTGAACAATTTCACGAAAATTTTGAATATGAAATAGATGAACAAAGTGGAGAAATACAAAGCAAAATGTTACATACTTCAAGTATAAAACAACTTACACTTCAAGATTTATTAAATAAATACGAGTCACATAAAAAAACGCATATTATTAGAAGGCGTAAATGATAGATGTGGTCAAAGCAAATAATGTACCACCCCATAACGCATCCATTAAGGCGACTTTCCAGTCGTATTTTTTAAATATTGCTAAATTGGTTGTATCAAAAACACCATAAATAATAAAACCTAGTAAAAATGCTTCTAAAACAGGTCTATGGGTGCGCAAAATAAAGTAATTTAGACCAATCACTAAAAGTAAATAACAAAGTGCTGCTGGAATAATTTTTACTTTCATTACAACGCGCTGAATTTTCACAACTTGTGTTTCAAAAGTCGATTTTGTCATATTCAAATAAATGAAATCAAGTGCCAGCAAAATTGCGGCTGAAAAGAGTAGACGATTTAATTGGTTCATTGTATACATATTGAACAGATTAAATACTGGAGACACTATAAGTAATATTTTCTTCCTCAACTTTTTCCTTCTTTTCTTTTAACGGAAGAACATTGTTTGATATATCGGGATGAATCTTTTCTTCTAGGACTTCTTCTATTTCTTCTTTTGGTTCTTTTGATTCTTCCGATTCACTTTGTTGAGATAATTCTTTTGGTTCTTCTATAATGTCTTTTATTTCACGTTTATTTCCAACATTTCGAGTAATATTTTGTTGCTGTAAAAAATACAAGGATAAATCTTTAATATTAGCAACTTGATTCATGATGGTATTGTATGTCATTTTACATACAAATGTAGATGGATCGTCGAGATAAATAATGGAGTAATACCAATAAGGAGGAACATATAACATATATCCGGGTTTCATATCAAATTCAATAAAATCGATCTTTTCAAAATCATGTTGATGTTCAGATTGCGGTTTTGTTGGATGAATTGATGAACGGAATTCAAAGTGTTCATAATCTTTTTGTAGTTGTAAATATTTAGTACTTTTCCATGGTGTCATTTTCAATCGAATTTTTCCGCTAGTTACTGTTAAGAATGTTCGATTATCAATATGATATCGGAATGGTGTAACCGTGTTTTGAGAACCAAATAATAAATCATATTTGCTATGAACACAAAAATGCGGTTTGATGAATTCATCTATTTTTTGAATTTTCTTGTCAAGTCCAGTTTCTTCTAAAAAGTCGTAATTGTTTTCTGAAAACAAATGACAAGATTTGTCTGTTTCTAAAAATTTAATAGAAGTATGTAAAGGTAAAATAATAGGATCATAACAACTGGTTTCATCTATATTGGGTGAAAAATAGTCGTTACAATCTTTTAAACATATATCATGTGAACTATACTTAGCAACAGTTTCAGGGACAATATCACTAAATAAACTAGGACAAACATGTTCCATATTCATTAATACTGGTTGTTTTAATTCACATATTTCATTCAAATGATTGTTATTATTGAAATCGCTTTCATATATTTCAGTTTCCTCACTTATTTTAAACTGATTCGCAATATGGATATATAAAAACAAAATAATGATAAAAATACATAAAGTAGTTAATGAATCCATTTTTCTATAATATGTTTTGATTGATTTTTGTTATGTAATAAACGCAAATAGTATTATTTAATCGTCAATTTTAGGTGCTAAATAGAATACTGCTTTTGCGTTGTCATCGTCTAAAATATAAGTAAAACGAATGGGAAAGTCTTCTTTCAAATCAATATTGATTTCCTTTGATATTTTGCTATATAGACAAATATGTTTCATGTGATTTAAACTATACGACATGTCGAGTGTTTTATCTTCCTCAATAGCATAAGCATTTAGATCGTCAATAGGAATATTAACATACATTTTTCCGGATTCTTGACTTTCGGCACTCATTTTAATTGACTCTTCGCTACAACAAATGTTGAATGTTTCACCAAAGAGTTTCATTTGATCAACTAATGTGGAAAATGTAGTTGAAGGAAATGATAATTCTGCTTGATATTCCATATCAGGAATAGACATCATCTCACTGTCAATATCAATAAGTGGAATTACATAATTCAGGTCAACAACGTCTTTTGACTGCGATTTAAGAATGATTTCTAACTTGTCATCAGTAGTTTCATCCATTTTTAATTGTAAATTGTGACTTTTTTCACGAGTATGAAGAACTTTGAAGAGAATGTTGGTATTAACACCAATAGTAAGATCCGAACTAATATTATAGGTTTCAAACCAATCACTGGGTAGATTGATTTCATATACAGAAACATGCGAATTGTCCATACCTTGAATGAAAAGACGGTCTTCGTGAAAATTGATATTAATATGCTCGGAAAATAGTTTCATATGCTGAAACAAAGTAGTGAAAATTTCACAGCGGTTTGGTTTTTGAATAGAGATTTCCATATTATATAAAGTGTTATTTGAAATACTTTATATAGTATTATTTAAAATCAATTTTGTTTGCTCAATATATTTGTTTTGCGTTGTTAGACATTCTTCACAATATTCATTCCATGATTTACTGTGCGAATAATTTGTATTGTCATCTAATTCACGAACAAAGCAAACACCGCATTTCGAGATATTATTTAAAAAATCATGAAATTTATTTGATGTATTTATATTGTAAGGACGATCACCTCCTAGAATAAAAATGATTTCATTTTTACTGTAAAAATTTTTCACATAATTATAATAAGTCATATTGTTTTTTGGTTCATCTGGTCCAACTGAACCAATAATAACTATATCATAATAATGACTTTTAATTTTTGATTCTATATTTGAGCGGTCAATATATTCATCGTTTAATTGAATATTAAATACAGATCCATTATACAAAGGAGATAGTTTTGGATAATCTACAAAATCATTATTTAATAACATTCTTAATCCATATGACAACATCATAATAGAATAATTTTGAAAATCTGATGTTAATAATAAAACTTTGATTTCATTTTTTGTAATACAATTTATTTTTTTCACTATACTTAAAAAATATTCGGCAGATTTTTCACATGTTAGATTATTCAATGTGTAGTGATGTAATTTTTCAATATATTCATGTAACTCATCTGTTGTTAGATTCGCACATTTATGTTTGTCAATAATTTCAGAACACAAATCTTTTGGAAAGTTATGCATAGTTAAATTAGGAATATTTTCAATATCAATAAAGTAAGGAATACAATTATTAGCTAATATTTCATAATGTCGCAAGCAATCATATCCCCCTTTTTTATACGTAAAAGCAAAAAAACTTTCTCTATAATTTTCATTGTAACTTAATTCATCTTTATATATATACGTTTTATTATCTCCAGGTATTAATGGAGAAAATTTTCGCGTCTTCTTAGTAACATCAATATTTTGTATATTTTTTAGTGGTATTGAAAACGATAATGGGAATATAAGTTTTTCATATACGGTTTCGAGACATTTATAGTTATTGTAAATATGCGTTATGTGTTGAATATACCAGTCATTATTAATATTCGTGACATTATATTCAAAATTCCAATATTGAACATCATATGATGTATGAAACCATTCACCTGGATAATTACATATATTTTCAGGATGAGTAAATACGTCAAATTTATATTCTTCATTTAATAATACTAATAATTGATTAATACAATGTAAATATACACACGAGGTGGGGTGATTTTGTGTTAAAAAAAGTTTTTTCGTTTTATTATTTATAATAAAGTCACTAACTTTAATATCGCAATATGTTTCCTTCTCTTGTAATATTTTAATATCATTATCGAAACGATTTTTATAATTAAAATCAATTAAATGTTCATTGTACATTTGTATTACTTCATTCAATGATTTTCCCTTTTGTTTTAACAATTCAATTGATTCACTATTAATATATTTGTCATTTACGTAATTTCCAATGCAATTATCTATTTCTGCAGGAGGAATTAAAATCCAAAACGCAGAATTATAAATATAAGGGAAGGAAATTTTTTTACAATGATCCGGTAAATAAGAACAAATATTATTTTCTATTTCATTGAATGTGGAGTATATACCGTGTTTTTTATCTATATGTTGATATATAAATATATCAGCCTGATTTAATATATCTATCGGAATAGGTTTCTTATTTTTTATAATGTCATAATTTTCTATAATATCGAAAGTATATTTGTTAAACATTTCTAAAAAATATTGTAATCCATTATATTGACAATTTGAGTAAAACACAATTTTCATTATATATAAAATGATTACAATATTTAATTGGTTTTCAAAAATACTACTTTTTCACTAACGTTCGATGATACAAAAGGTGAAACCATATTTCGTAATACATCAATAACAGAAGGTGAATTACGCACATAAATGGTTTGAATGCGATTCATATAATTATCATTTTGTAAATATTTATTACAAAATTGTTTAATTAATTCCATATAACGCTGTGCTGCTGTAATAGTAAATGATTTCATATCTATAACTATATTGATTGTTTCGTTATTAGTAAACATATAATCATGTATTTTATCAATGTAGTCCATTACTAAATAATAATTATTTGGTTGAATAAATGTCTTAATAATTGGATAATCAATGAATATTGTACTGTCTTTTATATATATACTGTTTTGTAATAGTTCTTCAATTGAAAAATGTTGAACAACCTTTTCAGCACAGTCCTTTTTTTGTGAATTTTTAAAAAATGTTTTCTTTTTATTTTCTTGGTAGTATTTTTCTTTAAATTTATTTAATTGGTCTTCTAAATTTGTTTCGATAGGCATTATTATATCTAAATATAATAATTTTTACATTTATACTGATACAGCTACAACATTTTTTTGTTTTTTCTTGCGTTTTGTTTTATCGTTTTTGCTAGAAACATCTTTCTCGACGACTTTATCGGATTCTGTGGTAGAACATTCTTCTTCATTACAGCAATTTTCTGTATCCACAATTGTCTCTTCAGTAGTTTCACTAGATTCTTTGGTACAACATTCTTCTTCGTCACAACATTCTTTTGTATCACAACATTCTCCCCCATCACAACATTCTTCTTCATCGCAACAATTTTCGGTATTAACAGTTGTGTCTTCAACAGATTCGGTAATTTGGTCTATTGCTTCTACATCTTCTATGCCATCATCCGCATTTTTTGGTTCAGCAATTTGTTCTTCTACAACTTCTTCTACAACTTCTTCTACAACTTCTTCAACAACATCATTCGCATTTTCTATAAATTCCTGTTTTACATCACTTGAACTAACGTCAAAAGTTATATTTTCTTCTTCTATTGTGTTAGTAGAAGCGTCTATTGACTCTTCTACTTTCTCTTGGACATTATCTAATTTTGAAAGTATCTCGTTACGTTCATCCATAAGAGATTTATTAATTTCTAAACTGTAAGTTTGTAGTTTTAAGACAATTTGCTTCAAAGTTGAAATTTCGTTTGCCAATACTTGATAACGATGATCAAATTCGCTAAACTGTCCGTCGAGGTTTTCGCGAATACTCTCTTTCAATGTTTCCATATCTTTTGTAACAATGGAATTATCTATTTTACCTGTGTCATTACTAATAGATCCATTTTTTAATATATGACCTTCAATATGTAGTAGTCTTTTATCAAATACGGAAATTACTTGCTGTAACGACATTGGTCTTTGCGCATTTGTCGGGATATTTACATTTTCTGGTAATTGACTTGTTTGCTGTACTGGTTGATTATTAGGTGGTTGACGTACTGTCTGTTGAGAAATATTTGCTCTACGGTGTAGTGAATTTTCCATAGGAGCACTACTAGGTTTAAACAATGGGGTTGATACAATATTTCCGGCTCTTCTTCTTTTTGCTGCGGTAGTTGCGGATACACTCATAATTCAATTAATATAATATTGATTTCGAAAAGCAATATTATTTCCAAACGAATCTTAAGCCACCATAGTCATTTTAATAGTTGGATGATATTCATAATTAGACAACCATTCCAAATCGTCTAAAGTATAATCATTGATATTTTCATGTTTTGTTTTAATGGAGATTTTCGGAAATTCATAAGGAGTTCGCTCCAATTGCTGTTTAAGGGGGTCAATATGATCTTCATATATATGCGCGTTTCCTAAAAAATAAACAAATTCATCAGGAATCAAATCACAATGTTTGGCCATAATATGTGTCAAAAATGAATAAGATGCTATGTTAAATGGTACACCTAACCCAACATCACCGCTGCGCTGATATAGAGCACATGACAAATATTTTCCTTCACGAACATTGAACTGTACTAATACGTGACATGGTGGTAATGCCATTTCGTCTAATTGTTGTGGATTCCATGCGCTCATAATAAGTCTACGTGAAGAACGCGTTTTTTCATTTTTAAGGTCATTGATAATGTTTTGTAATTGGTCGATTCCTTTTCCACTATAATCACTCTGACATGTTTGATAAGGTGCATTGAAATGTCTCCATTGATGACCATATACAGGACCAAGATCATCTTCCCATCTATATGTTAATCCTCGACTGTCTAAAAATTCTCGAGATGCGTTTGCATCCCAAATATGTACGTTCTTTTCTTGGAGTTCTTTGTTATTTGTTGAACCACGAATAAACCAACATAGTTCATGAAAACAGGTTTTCCATGCCACACGTTTTGTAGTTAAAAGTGGCAATTGTCCGTCTTGTAGTGAAAAACGCATAGAATATCCGAATAATGAACGCACGTTGCCGTTTCGTGAAACTTCATTATGTCCTTTAGTTAAAATATCCCTGATCAACTGTAAATATTGCTGCTCCTCCATTATATGTAATCTCTGTAATTATTCTTTATATTTTTACTATTTATATCATAATATCTGTTCATATAGTAAATGAATGGTTATAAAAAAGGTGGTTTAGTATTTTTAATATTTATAATTTTGTTTTCCATTAGTATTTTGATGTATAAAATGTATTTTATTCAAAATATGAAAATTGTGGAAAACATGAATGAAAATAAAAGAATACCGAAAATAATTTGGACATTTTGGGACGGTGATTTGACCGAATTAATTACATTATGTATTGATAGTTGGGAACGCCATAACCCTACTTATGAAATTATTATTTTAAATAAAAAAAATATACATAAATATTTACCAACTTTTAATAGCGATTTGAAACATGCTAATGATATTCGCCATTATTCAGACATTGTTAGAATAAATATCTTAGAAAAATATGGTGGAATTTGGAGTGACGCTTCTATTATTTGTTACGATTCATATGATTGGATATTGGATGTTCAACAAGAAAACGAGGTAGAATTTGTAGGGTATTGGATAAATGACGATTTAGAAGATTCTCCTATAATAGAAAACTGGTTTTTTGCTGCTATACCAAATTCAACTATAATAACCGATTGGAAGAACGAGTTAATGAAATCACAAGAATATAATAGTAAAGATGATTATATTAATTATTTATTAGATAATTGTAATAGCGAAAAAATTGACGATCCAAATTATTTATGGATGCATGTTGCTATGCAAAAAATATTACAAGAGAACAAAAATAAATATAAATATAAATTATTTTCGGCACATGAAGGACCCTTTAAATATTTAGCAGACAATAAGTGGGAAAACAAGGAGTCAGTAAATGATTTAGTAAATTGCGTTAGTGAAAATACATGCAAACTAAATTATGGTTCTATTATAAAATTTACGGGAAATCAACGAGGATATATAGAAAAAATGGATTATAAGCAATTGTTTGATTAATGTAACTTATAACTCTATCATACACAGTTAAATAAAAATATATAAGAGCAATATATAGAATTGTTATGGATATATTACAAGAAGCTCGTGATATTAATAAAAAATCATTTCTTTCTCATGTGTTTTCTACAACAGATGAAGGAAAAGCAGAAGTATTAAATGTTGTTCAATACGCAACTTTAGGCATTATTCCCGTTGTATTATTAAACAAAGCAATTCAAAGATTCATTCCTGAAGCCGATGGTGAAAAAGCAACTTTAGAACTTTTAGTCGAAGTGTTTCTTCAAACCATTATTATGTTTTGTGGCATTATTTTGATTCATCGTTTCATTACTTATTTCCCAACATATAGTGGATTCAAATATGAGAATCTAACACTTACCAATGTTATTTTAGCATTTTTAGTCATTGTATTAAGCATTCAAACAAAATTGGGGATTAAGGTCAATATTTTAGTAGATCGCGCCATGGAATTATGGAATGGTCCAAGTGAAACACAACATGTGAAAAAACGTAGTTCACTACATAACAATAGTCAGTCTGATTATTTTGATAATATTGGTGAAGGTCCTTCTTTTCCACCGGCACCAGTTATAACATCAAATAGTCCTCCGTCGGCAGCACAACAGGCGCCTCCCCAACAAAATTCGTTTGATTTTGATGGTCCTCAAGCAGCAAATGGACTTTTGGGTGGATCATTTGGGTCTTTTTTTTAAATTGTCGATACATCAATAAATATATAATTATATTTACTGATAAATAAGAAAAATAAAATATGTTTTTTTAGTAGTTGAATGTTATTTCGCGGATTTAAACAAGAGAAACCAAAAGATGAAAACAAAGAATTATCCAAGAATTTACAACAAGAAATGAGTATTCTAAAACGTGACTATAATTTAATACAAAAAATGCGAAAAAAAAATATTGTAGGTGCTTATTACGATAAGAAGTTTACAAATAATTCAAATAAAAATGACAAATCTAGTAACAATAAAATAAATATGGTGTCAATAAAACCCGAACATATTAGTAAATATGGTAAATTGAAAACATCTGTTAATGTACTACCTCACAGAATATCCTATATGACACCTGAAGATAAATTTGCTTTACAAATAGATTATAAGAAGACAACTAATGAAATTTTTTCGGACGATTTTAATGATGATAATGAATATCAGCACATTTTAGAAGATGATAATCCGGATGATGATAGTCACCCTTTCAACGAAGATAGTGATAGTGATGACGAATTAGAAAATATTGAAGAAGAAAAAATATTACAAGTAAAACTGAATATTCAGAAACAAAAAGAAAATGAAAAATATATTCAAGATCTTCAATCACAAAGAGTCCAAGAAATAACAAAAGAACCAATTATAGAATCATCAAATTATGAAGACACACTGAAGACGTTTATTGAAAATGGACAAAAAATATTACAGAAATTATTTCATTTCAAAGTCCAAGAAACTGAATATGAAATACCTAGAAATTGTTATACCATATGGCATAGTAAAAATTTACCTCCATTGATGAAAGCCAATTATGATAAATTAAAAAAAAATAACCCAGATATATGTTTCCATTTATATGACGAATATGATTGCGCCAATTTTATTGAAAAACATTTTGACAAAGAAGTATTGGACGCATATGAACGATTGTCTCCGTCATCTTATAAATCTGATTTATGGAGATTTTGTGTGTTATATATAAATGGAGGAATATATTTGGATATTAAATATAATACAATAAATCAATTTCAATTAAAAGAATTGTGCTATAAAGAACATTTTGTTATTGATCGTCCAAATACAAAGCAAAATACATGGTGGAATAAAGATGAACAAGGTATATATACTGCGTTGATTGTCACTAAACCCCGAAATAAAATATTACGACAATGTATCTATGCGATTATTGAAAACGTAGAAACATATTATTACGGAAAAAACGCATTATATCCAACCGGTCCTGGATTGCTAGGGCAAAAAGTTTTCGGCGGAAACAAAGGAACCCATTTATTAAATTCCATTGAATTATTTCATGATGAAAATAACGCAATTATTTTCAACAATTGTAAGGTCTTGGATATTTATGAAAATTATCGTAAAGAACAAAGTGAATATCAGAACAATCTCCATTATAGTTTACTTTGGAAACAAAATTCTATTTATAATGTAAAATATAAATTGTTGAATCATATAATATCGAATAATTGTAATGAACATTTACCCAATGTATTGTGTATTTGTCATATTGGAAGTTATCATATATTTATGAAAATGACCAAATATATTGATAATTTAATTTCAGCACAATATGACGAATATAATTTGTCTATATATTTCAATGTTATTGACACCATAACCAAGGAACAACTTCAACAACTTCAAAAAAAATACCCAAATGTTTGTTTTGTAATATCCGAAAATTATGGATTCGATATTGGCAGTTTTTTCCACATTTTACAATTGATTAAAGAAGAAAATGAACATTATGATTATGTTTTAAAAATTCATACAAAAACAGACAATGAAAAACGCGATGGATTATTACAACCTATATTGGGAAGCATTCAAACAATACGTAAAATAGTAAGTCAAATGAATGAATACAAAGATATTGGAATATTAGCGTCAAGAAGTGGACGCTGTATTGATGCTCATGTTGATTTTGTACGAAACCAGCAATATTTACAACAACTTTTAGTATGGTATTTCCAAGAAAAAACCAATGTCATTAAACAACCGTATGTTACAGGAACCATGTTTTGGATGCGATTTTCCATAATAGAAGAAATGTTTATGAAAGTGAATATAAAAAATATTATCAATTCATTCAATCATGTATATAGTTTTGACTGGAATTGGTATTATTATTCAAATAACAAATATTTGAAAAATGAATCATTGCATAAAGAACGCCTTTTTGAACATTACCAACATCATGGCAAATATACTGGACTGTCGGGAAATTTATATCACGCCATTAAATATTCAACTAATAGTTTTCAATTGCGTGATGGTATGATTGAACATGCCTATGAGCGATTTTTTTGTTATGGATCACATAGGTTAGGATTTAAGTTAATGTTTGTAAAATAATTTTATTTATTTACAATGGAATTCACAATTTCCATTTGTTTCAACGATCTTTCTAACGCACGTTTTTTATCTATTCCTTGAAACAAATACTCGGTATTTGGTGCTTGTTCGTTTTTCTTTATTTGTTTATATATAGTTTCGATTTGTTCAAGTACGCTTTGTAATACATTTTTGTTTGGTAATATATCTACATTTGTATTGACATGTTCAGTTAATAAACTAATGGAATAATACAATATATAACGTCTCTTTTTATTCGAGGCGTCAGTGTATTTTATACAAAATAATTTGTTTAATGAATTCATTGTTTTTTTTATTAATTCACTCGATTGTAATTGAGAATAGTCGAGTAAAATATCCCAAACAATCCATATTATATTATTACGGTTCTTATTTTCAACATTATAAGAGCGGTGTTCACATTTGATTAATTGCTTTTTTTTCTTACATGTTGTTTCAAATTCTAATATCCATTCTAACCAATAACAAGCATCGCACATATTACATGTTTCCTTATCAATTGAAAAAGCAAACTCATTTAAAGCTATAAATAATTCTTTCGGATCTTTTGGTCTTATATTTTCCCTCACATACTCGGTATTTTGTGCCTTCAATTTACCAGACAATTGAGTCATGTCAAACGCATTTTCAACTTTGATTTTAGTTTGCTCAAAACTGAGTTTTCGATTTGATAAACATAATGTACACATAATTTCTGCAAACAATTTGCGTATTTTCTCATTATTGCGCAAATCCAATTCGTTTAATGTGGTACTTTGATTCACAATATTTCGAAATATATTATAACGGAGTTCCAAATAAATCGCGATTTTTGGATTTCCTAAATGTATATGTTTTGTACTAAAATAGAGTATAATTTCCCATAATTCTGTATAATGACCAGCACATAATAGTTCAGCACACCAATAACACGATGGTTCGATATTTTTCGATAATAGTGAATCGATTAATTGTTTTTTTACTTCTGATCGCTTGTAATTTGAAAAACTCACTCCACGAAAATCGCTTGAATCTCGAATATCATTTATTTCTATAATATTTGGTTCGTCTAGTGAAACGTTAGGTTGTTTTATAATTTGTATAGGTGGGTCAATGACATTAGGATCGTATTTTTTTTCATTATTACTCATGTTTATATTTATAAAGCATATAAATATTAGGTTTATATAGTTATATAGCGAATGATTTTATGGACATCAATAATGATGGGCATATTAAAAGTTGACATTAAATGTAGAACTACAATCTTATCTTCTAATAATCTATGGAGTGATGTACATATGAACAAAGAATACAGTAAATATTTGTTTAATTATGGTTCATTATACAGTATGATGTTTCGTTTATTAAAAAAATATGAAAAATATACGAAAACAAAACTTTTTTTTTGGAATGAGATTATAACCAATCCGTTTACCGATTCTTCATATAAAGAAGAATTAACCAATATTTTTTGTAAAACACAGAAACATTATTATGTCTTGAATAGATTTTTCCTCCGTTGTAAAATGAATTATATGAAACCAAAGATTAATATTGATATGGAAATGAATGAAATTATATTGAAAGAACATGTATCTATGAAAATATATCAAGATGGTGCGTTGTATTATTTTACATTACGTGATTTGATAAACATTTGTAAAAGTTCATTGTTGTATTCAGTGAGTTTTTTTAATGAACCTTATTTGCCGAAAAATCCTTATACTAACAATGAATTTCCAATAGGGGTTTTATTGAATATATATAATGAAATACGTAAATCAAACTACGAAATGCCTATGTTGTTACAAATGTTATATAAAGAAATATTTGATATTGATAAATTTTTAGAAAAAAATGAATATTTGTTGCGCGAAGAGGCAATTACAGATTTTGTTAAGACTGCTTCGGCATATGATAAATTGAATGAAATTATGGATATGTTACAAATGAAAGGAATAAAAAAGAAATTTAAATTTGATGAAGAGTTCCCACCAAAGATGATTATAAAAGCGTTTGAACCAATACTGTATTTTTATATTGTATCCGAATATTCTATGAGACCACATAATAAACGCATATTATATCGCGATTTGGTTCACTATAAATTATTACAATTTTCAAATGAAAACGCATCATTTGGTAGGAAAATTAGAAAATCAACATCGACTTTTGCTATTAAAGGTTTTCAAACTAAAAGAAAATGGGAAGATGTTTATGTTGAAAACTTTAAACCTATTAATCCGTCACAGTTTCCAAGTATAAATGTTATGTTTCGCTACATTGTGCGTCATCGTGAAGATGATAGTGATAGTGATGAGGAGAATATTGACGACAACAATTCTGAAACAAGTGACGCACATCTTGATGGAGCAATAATTACACCAATAAGAATGAGTTTTGTTAGTGATGACGAAGATAATAACACTGTAGAAACAGGAGAAGTAAATGAAAATGAAGATGAGGTAGATGAATATAAAAATGAAGATGAGGTAGATGAATATAAAAATGAAGATGATGTGATGGAAGAATCAATCGATATTGATGAAAATGAAGAAAAATAATGTAATTCGTAACATAAAAAATATTCAGTTGTTTATGTTACATAATATAATTATTCAATAATAAGACGTGGTGCTACATTGATAGTTTGAAGTTCTTGCGACATGAGTTTGTAAGCATATGGAATATCTACTAAACCGAAATCAGTTGTATTATCACATGTCTTACAACTATGGATAGTGAATTTATCGTGGGTGAACGATTTATTTTTACCATCATTATATGCGGCAATCATACCACATTTTTTACAAATATGTACCTTATATTTGTCCGATACATCATATAAACGCTCTCTACAAAATCTTGAAATACCATGAGACAACATGACATCACGCTCCATTTCTCCTATACGGAAACCACCATCGCGACTCCTTCCTTCGGCAGGTTGTCTTGTAAGATTTACCATTGGACCAATCGAACGACTATGTTGTTTGTCATTTACCATGTGCTTCAATCGTTGATAAAATACCGGTCCCATAAAGATATTTGTTTCCATTTGATCTCCTGACAGACCATCATACAAGACTTCATTACCGTAACTTTCGTAACCCAATTTCAGCAACTCTTTGGATATAGTTTTTATATCCAGATCACCGAAACTAGTTCCATCTCCAAACATACCAATTTCTAATAGTACTTTTCCTAACAATGTCTCTTTTAGTTGACCAATAGTCATTCGCGATGGAATAGCATGAGGATTGATGATGATGTCTGGTCGAATACCATCTTTGGTAAACGGCATATCACATTCGGGAATAATATTACCAACAGTACCCTTTTGTCCATGTCTAGATGATACTTTATCTCCCAATACTGGTTTACGGAAGGTACGAATGCGCACTTTGGCAAAATTATATCCGTCACCATTACGTCCTGTGAAATTCTTGTCAATGTAAGTTTCCTCTGTTGTTCGGAACGTTTTACTTTGGTCTTCATATTTAATTGTCTTTGTAGGATCATTTCGGTTTTCTTTAATAGGAACAATTTTGGCAATGATCACATCACGGTTTTCAACCAGTGTATTTTCCGGAATAAATCCTTGAGAATTCAATTTATCGTAATTACCGAATTTTACACCCTTTGTTTTAGCAGGATTTGGTTTACAACGAATAATTTCATCTCTAATGATGTTCTTGTCCTCGTCTTTTTCCGTATGATAAATTGTAGTACCAAATAAACCTCTGTCAATGGAACCTTGATTTACTAGAACCGAATCCTCTTGATTATAACCACTATGTGACATAATAGCTACGTGAATCTGGGTTCCAGAAGGTAGTTTGTTTAGTTCAATAAAATTCATAAGACGTGTATCTACCAAAGGACGGGAGGGATAGGTCAATACATAGGATGTTTTGTCCATACGCCGTTCGAAATTGGTTGCATATATACCCATAGCTTGCTTACCCATCGCACATTGATATGTGTTTCTAGGTGCTTGATTATGGTCAGGAAACGGAATACAAGAGGCAAGAACTCCGAAAATAACACTCGGATGAATTTCACAATGCGAATATTGAATCGAAGCATCTTTATGTAAATAACCGTTTTTATTTTTCATCGCGATTGTGGTGTAATCTTGTTCTTCTGGGTCAATATATTCAATAACCGCATTATCTAGTTTACATTCGGTTATGAGATCATTCCAATTCAACTCGTTCGAACGGAGTTTCGCAATTATCTCTTTTGTAATAAGTGCCTTACCGTCTTTAACACGTAATACAGGACGCGTTAAACGACCACCATCGTTACATATTCTAATTTCCAGTCGTTTGTAATCAAATACAATCGAAGTATATATATTAATAATACCTTTACACTTTTTTTCACGAATATCGTTGTAAAATTCAATTGGTTTTGAACTAACTCCTACCCAGCATCCGTTAATGAAAATCTTCACTTTTCCATGAAGTTCACAAGGTCCTACTTCATCGACTTTAGTAATTCTTGGTAAAATATAATCATATAACGAATGACTATTTGTCGGAATAGTAATATGTGCCATGTAACTAATGTTTTTAACAATACCGATGGACTGACCTTCTGGAGTTTCTGCTGGACATAAGAACCCCCATGTAGTATTATGTAGTTTACGCGGTGCAATCAATTCACCACTTTTTTCTAATGGCGTGTTAATTCTACGCAAATGACTCAAACTGGAAACGTATGTAAGTCGATTTAGAACTTGCGCAACTCCAACTTTACTACTATTTGCTTGTTTTATACTAAAATCACCTGTAGATAATGCACGAGCAATCCCATTTTCAATTGTCATCGACTTCATTATTTTATAAATATTTGTCATATTAATGATGTTTTCATAATCTTCCGACGAACGCCATGAACCATTGTTAATTTCACGTACGATTTGCTTTTGCATCTCTTTTACCAACTTGTTGAAATAATTTCTGAACAAATTATTCAACAATGTGCCCGTTAGTTCAATGCGTTTATTCAAATACGAATCACGATCACATGGGACGATCCAACCCAAACTTGTTTGAAGAAGTTTGTTTGCCATATAACCGAGCATGTATAATTTCTGAGCTTTTGTGGTACAATGCGGGAAAAGATCATTGTTCAGTACTTCTAATGCAAACTCGCGTTTTTTCTGAGCACCCTTTTCCTTCTCCATATTAATCGGAGTATATGCAACATATGAAGTAATATGACTAATTGCGTGTTCCTCCGTCATATATTTATTTGCGTCAATAATAGATGCTTGAAGACATTGTGTAAGTTCCGCATATTTACTATCATTTACATCCAACATAATGTGCTGACAAATTTCCTTATCACTCATTACTCCTAGTGCTCTAAACAATACAAATAGTTCAATTGGTTGTTTTACGCGGGGTATTTGAATAAAGAGACCGTGACCGAAACCATTGTTTTTACTTGCAATCATCATCTCAATTTGCTTTGGTGAAATACATTTGTAATCTGGAACGGATTTTATCTCAGCATACCATGTCCACTTTGTGGTGTTTTTTCCATCAAAACATGATACACGATTTTCTGCTGCACGCTCTTGACCTAATACCGTCTTTTCGGAACCTTTTACAATAAAATACCCACCACAGTCCATTTCACATTCTCCGGTTAGTGAAGGATGAATGTGATTGTTTTGTTTTAAAATACAAATTGAAGAACGTAACATAATAGGCATTTTTCCAATGTTGATTTTAGGTAAAGTTTTGTATATAATACGCGGATTATCCATGGTTTCGTTGTTGCGAATAGTGTATTTAATATTCAAATCAATTGCCATGGTAGATGCGTAAGTGAAATTACGCAATTTTGCTTCGTCTGGCAACATGATTTTCGTAGCACCATTGTTTTCATGAATTTGAGGTGGATATAGTTTAAAATTATCAAAGGATATGTCAACTTCTAACATATATTTCTCTTTGTCTTCAACATAATCGTTTTCAGAATGAATATTTACTGGATTAAACATTTGAATAGTACGTTGGATTTGATAGTTTACAAAATTATTATAAGACTCAATTTGATGACGTACTAATCGTTCCAAATGCTGGCCGCGAAAATAGGACTCGATTATTTCGAACGGTTCTTCTGTATAATTATCCAAATGCGATAAAACGTTTTTCTCAATTTCATCTATTTCGGGAATATTTTGTTCTGGTTCAGGTTCGACTTCTAGTGGCACTTTTTTTGTTTTTTTTATACGAACCGTTTTACCCTTTTTAATAGGAATAATATTCGGAATACTCATTTGTGCGTGTGCTGAAGAATCACAAGAAACCTTTTCCATTGACATCATTTTTTTTGATAGTAGATATTAACATATTATAAGAATCAATTTTTTATGTTGTTTCATTATGTTATATTATTACAGTAAAAATGTTATTATCATATTGTGAGTTAAAAATCACGTAAGATGTGTATAAACTTATATATGCTTACACGATAATATTTTGTACAGATCAATCAGATGTTGAAAAGCAGTTTTTTTCTGATAATGTTTATTTACCGCAATAATAGAGTCACGATAATCGGGATTCAACGAACAGTTTGTACAAATATCAGTACCGTTCGTTTGTTTAATACTATGACGAATACACATGTTCATAGAACATATATTGCATAAATATAAAGAATCTAGTATGCATTCATCTATTCCGCATTTGTTACTATATTCATTTACAGGTGTTATTTTACTATGAGAAGCAAATATTGCGTTTCTCCTATTCATAATTATTATTTTTTGTCTTACTTAAATAGTAGTTAAATGATTCAATTTTATTATTTGTATTTATGATAAAATATATAAATACAACTATTACAACAAATATAATGACAGAAAAATTTGTTGAAATATTAGATCAAATACAAGAGAAAAAAGATAAGCAATATAGTGATTTTTACCATTATATGAAAATGGCGGATATGTATTATTTTCAACAACAATTATACCATCCATCATTGTGTAATGAAAAACAAGGTTTGTTTTTTGAACCTATAAAAATTTCACGAAAATTTACTAGTGAACATAGCGGTTTATTATCAGAAAGGTTATTTCAAAGTCCATCGAAAGAACCAACTTCAAAACAAACAGTTGAAACAAAACCTATTATAAAGAAAACAAAAATGAAAACTATTGAAGTTGAAATAGAAACCATTGATGATTTATTGAAAATAATTGAAGAAAATGAATATAGCGAAGATACAGAATATAATATCGATTTAGAGGCGCTGAAAAAGGTCCAAGAAGAATTGAAACAATTGAATGCTATGGTGGGATTGGATGATTTTAAAGGTCAAATATTGAATCAATTGTTATATTTTATTCAAAATCTTCATGTGGGTATTGAATCGGATTATATGCATAGTGTTTTGTATGGTCCACCTGGTACAGGGAAAACTGAAATAGCCACTATTTTAGGAAAGATTTATTCTAAAATAGGTATTTTAAAAAATAATGTATTTAAAAAAGTGAATAGGAGTGATTTAGTTGCTGGATATTTAGGTCAGACCGCGATTAAAACATCAAAAGTAATAGATGAATGTTTAGGGGGATGTTTATTTATCGATGAAGCATATTCTTTGGCTAATAATTATGAAGGGGATAGTTTTACACGTGAATGTATTGATACGCTATGTGAATCACTAAGCAAACATAAAGGTGAACTAATGGTTATTATTGCTGGGTATAAAGATGAATTAAAAAATAGTTTCTTTCGATCAAATCGTGGATTGGAATCTCGTTTTATATGGCGATTTTATTTGGAAAAATATGATTTTAATGAACTTTATCAAATATTTTTAAAGAAGGTCCAAGAAAATAGTTGGAAACTTGATAAAAACGAAGAAAATCATATTAAATGGTTCAAAAAACATTATAAATCATTTAAACATTACGGTCGTGATGTAGAACAACTGTTTTCTTATATTAAAATTTGTCATGGTCGTCGCATATATGGTAAGAATGTAGAAAAGAAATTGATTACTATGACAGATATGGATAAAGGTTTTGAACAATTTACAAAACATAGTTCGCTACATGAAGATGAAAAACCTCAACTTATTGGACTATATGTATAATTCGTTAAATATTGTTCTTTAGGTAAAATAAATGAATAAAACTATTTCTATAAATCCTGAATTATTTACATTTTCATCATCTAAACGTAAATCAAAAAAAAGGGAAAAAAAAGATGGTTCAGAAATTAAAGTAAAACCACCTATAAGTGAAAAACAAAAAAAAAGACAATTGCGTAAACAACATATTTTGCGACATTTGCGTCAACAACAAGAAGATAATTACAAAAAATTAATGGAAAATGATAAACCACAGAAACCTACAAAACAAGCGTCTCAAGAATTTAAAAGTGAATTTAATGCGTCTGTCGATTATTTTAAGAATTTGTCAGAAACGAAACCGCAACAGAAGTATAATTATACTTCTAAAATACATCATGAACCTATTCAAAATAATGTAATAGAATCAGTTCATTCATCTATGAAACCACTGATACATAGTGAACCATTTGATGAAAATGTTGGTGGAAATGCGGTTAAATTATCCGAACCTATATTTGGAAATGTTTCCAACCCAACATGGGGGTGTTTAAAAAATGGAAATTTACCTACGTTTAGAGATTGGAAACGAGGAACGCAAAAAGTTGTTCCTAATCATAGTGGTGGTGGAAAAATAAATGAAGTGACTTCCATGATGAAGGCGAAGAAAGAAGTTTCGCAACCTAAATTACGTTATAGAAAACAGAAAAAAACAGTTCGCCGTACATATAAAGTTGGTAGATCTAAAGTGTTTTCCAAAATAGCTGTTTTGATTTCAAATAAAACAATACGCAATAACATTATGGATAAATCGCAACAATTGAAACAAGCGCCAATTAATGATATTCGTAAATATTTGGTAAAACATGGGTTTATACGTGTTGGTTCAAGTGCTCCAAACGATGTATTGCGTAAAATGTATGAAACAACCAAATTAATTTGTGGCGAAATTGAAAATCATAATAGTTCAAATTTGCTTTATAATTATTTGAACGATGTATAAAAAACAATATATACAAACATATAACATTGTATATATTGAAAATTTATTTGTAAATGAATCCAAAAAGTGTTTTTACGATAAATACTGCGAATCCTATTGTGGAAAATACAGTAGGATTATAATGTTTACCATATTCGTATTCTAGCATGTGTTCTTGATGTGTTAATGTCATTTCATAATCATTCATGTATTGTTCATATTCATCGTCATTGTCTATAGAAATTGAAGTTTGGTATATTGGACGTTGATCTTCTGTATCCCAAAATTGTCCATAATCGTTATTTTCATCGTTTAAATTGGGTCTAGCATAATTATTATATATTTGCGCCATTCTTACTAATTATCATTGAGTTAGATTATTTTTTTAACAAAAAAAGGTATTCAATTTTATACTTTGGATCCATTTAAATTTTTTATGAATTATATAATAAATATAAATAGTATAATTCTAATTACTATAGAACATGAGTGAATCCATTTATGGTGAATATATAACTTTAACAAAGAAATATCAGAAAACATATGGAAAAAACTGTCTTTTACTTTTACAAGTAGGTGCGTTTTTTGAAGTGTACGGATTTCGCAATGAAAAGGGAGAAATACAAGAAAGTGAAATTTGCGAGTTTTCGCGCATTTGTAATTTAAATATTTCAGAAAAAAAGATTGAATATTTGAATAAACAAGTGTTAATGGCAGGATTTCGAGATTATACTTTGGATAAATATTTGGAAAAACTAACATTGTCAGGATTCACAGCGGTTGTTTATGTCCAAGAAAAGGTTGTAGATAAAATTATTCGCGTATTTGACAGTGTTCATTCACCTGGTACATATATTTCTTACGATGAGGTAAACAATGAGAAAATTACTAACAATATTGCGTGTATATGGATTGATGTTCATAAACCGATGTTACAAAACAGAAGTTTGCTAAATAATGTTTCAAAAACACGGGAAAATATTATTTGTGGGATTGCAATTGCGAATATTTTTACAGGAACATCTTATATTACCGAATTTCAACAACCACTTACTATACAACCATCTACTTTTGACGAATTAGAACGTGTTATTGCTACACATTCACCTAGCGAGATAGTGTTTATTTCACCATTTGATCAAGATAAGATTAATGCTATTTTACATTATTCGGGTATACAAAGTAGGGCAATTCATTGTGTAAATAGTTTAGATTCGGAAAAAGTAGATCACTGTACCCAACAAAAATTCATTTCTCATTTATTAGGCAAATTTTATGGAGAAGATGCCATGAATAATTGTGCGGAATTTAGCGTATATCCTACCGCTACCCAAGCATTTTGTTTTTTATTGGATTTTGTACAAGAACATAATCCTAATTTAGTAAAAAACATAGCTATTCCTAAATTTCATAATAATAAAGAACTTTTGTTGGCAAATCATACTTTGAAACAATTAAATATTTTGGACGACCATTCTTTAGATAGTACACAACATGGTCATTTGTCTTCTGTAAATTCATTTTTAAATAAATGTTGTACTCCGATGGGACGGCGTAAATTTTTTACACAATTAGTAAATCCAACTACCGATGAAAGTTGGTTACAAAAAGAATATGCAATGACTTCCGAATTGTTGGACGAAACAATGTATTCATATGTACCAAATAACCGTAAAACTTTGACACAAATTCGAGATATTGAGAAAATATGTCGCCAAATTGTTATGCACAAGATTTATCCATGTAGTATTTACTATTTACATAAATCCATTCATCATGTTTTATCTATTTATGAAAATATGAATGTCAATCCATCTATTCAAGAATATTTATTAGGTAATATAACTGACATTCAACATGTTATTTTAGAAGTTTCCAAATTTTTAGACAATCATTTATATTTAGACATTTGTAAATCGGTTTCTTCTATGACTATTTTTGAAGAAAATATTATTCAACCCGGAGTCAGCGATGATTTAGACACTTTATTGAAAAATGTGAAAGAAAATAACAAACTGTTTGATTATATTCATCAATTTCTGAATGAAGTGATTCGTTCTGAAGACAAAAGTGGGAAACCAATTGAATATGTAAAAGTTCATCAAACTGAAAAATCGGGCGCCAGTTTACAAATTACAAAAAAACGTGGGTTATTATTAAAATCATATATTCAAAAACATGGCAATGAAAATATTGAAAAATTAAATACGAAATGGAAGGATATTAAATTAAGTAGTGCGTCTACTACGTGTGATGAAATTGATTTTCCTTTGTTGACTAAAATTTGTCGTGATTTACTTCATCAGAAAGATTACATGAATAAATTAGTATCTAAGTCTTATCAAGATATTTTAACTATTTTAGAAAGTCGCCATTACGAACATTTAGAACAAATAGCTGAATATGTATCACGGGTTGATACATTACATAATAAAGCGTATATTGCGAAAGAATATAAATATTGCCAACCAGAAATTGAAGTAGATTCACAAAAAGCATTTGTCAATTGTAGTGGTCTTCGACATGTTCTCATTGAACATATTCAAACCAATGAAATTTATGTTGCAAATGATATTTCTTTGGGAAATAATGAACAAAATGGTGTTTTGCTATATGGGACAAACGCGGTCGGAAAAACCAGTTTTATTCGCGCACTAGGAATATCTGTTGTCATGGCACAAGCAGGTATGTTTGTTCCTTGTTCTTCGTTTATATATAAACCTTATCACGCTATTTTTTCACGCATACTGGGTAATGATAATTTGTTTAAGGGTCTCTCTACATTTGCGGTGGAAATGTCGGAATTACGTGTTATTTTAAAACTGTCTGATGAAAATAGTTTGATATTAGGGGATGAATTGTGTTCTGGTACAGAAACAGAGTCAGCATTGAGTATTTTTGTTGCTGGTTTGACAAATATGCATGAAAAACAGTCTTCTTTCATTTTTGCTACACATTTTCATGAAATTATTCATTATGATGAAGTTCAGAAACTAGATAAATTATTTTTGAAACATATGGCAGTTCATTATGATCGCGAATTAGATGCTCTTGTATATGATCGTAAATTAATGGATGGTCCAGGTAATCGAATGTATGGTCTGGAAGTTTGTAAATCGCTCTATTTACCTGAAGAGTTTTTACAACAAGCATATAGTATCCGACGAAAATATTTCCCCGATACAAAAGGAGAATTGTCTCATTCTATTAGTAGATATAACGCAAGTAAAATTCGCGGTATGTGTGAATTGTGTAATAAAGAACTAGGTGAAGAAATACATCACTTACATCAACAAAAAGATGCCGATGATGATGGATTCATTCAAACGGAAGACGGAGGCGTTGTACATAAAAATCATCCAGCAAATTTAATGTCCGTTTGTCAAGAATGTCATGACAATTATCATTCGAATCTAGAGAACGCAACATTAATAAGAAAAAAAACCAGTAAAGGATATAAAATTGAAGGGCTTTTATAAAATTAAGAAAAGGTATAAAAAAGTAAAGATGAATAACAACGTATTTAATTTCAAGATTGTAAACAACGACCACGCTGACGAAGTGTCAGACGAAATGAGTTGCTCTACATGTGTTACAGATATTGATTTGTCTATTGTTCCATTGAGCGATGAAAATAATGATGTGGGTTCTGTTCAAGACAAAGGGAAAATGACACTTGCTGAGTTAGAATTCGATGATGATGATGATGACATGTTGTCAGAGGTGTCTACCGTTTGTTACGATGAAACTGATCATATGGAATGGGATGGAAGCAAAACACTCAGAATTGGCGAAGTTTGTCCTTTTAATTCAGACGATTTTAAGGAAGCGCACAGACTCGGTATGAGTGTTTGTGATATGTTCAAGATGTATGACGAAATAAATAACCATGTAGATGAAGACGATTATAAAAATAACTGTCCACCCGAATGGCCACTCCATTTAGATGTCCGAGGTACATACGAAGATGAGGGATTTAATGAGAGCTATTATGGGTAAGTTATGAAATAAAATAAAAAAAAAAATAAAAATAACTAAGTACTTGCTTAGTTATTTTTAATATACGAAATAAATGGTTATATGACAACTGTTTTTTGTGAATCTAATTGAACTGAACCCGGAATATCTGTTTTGTGAACATGTTTAATAATTGTGTAGACAATTTCCACATTTTTTTGGGTATTAAATTTGGAATGTTGTTTACATAACACTGCTCCTTGTTTAACTACGTATTTGAAATCTTTTTTGTTTAATTCTACATCAAGTTTGGCAATAACATGACATGATGGGGAATTATGAATATGGAACCATATATGGTGATCTTCGGCATCATCAATAATGTCGAAATTTTCTTTTGCGTTTTTACCAACCACAAATTCAACTTCAATGTTGAGTTTGGGTATATTGACAATTTTT